>Ga0065711_1037674_pt1 | contig 19587 bp, 9 predicted proteins | sample Hoacrofraction12_FD_59098 | JGI IMG/M metagenome (GOLD analysis project Ga0065711, IMG submission 59098) | Hoatzin crop microbial communities from Cojedes, Venezuela - Epithelial fraction 12 v2 (version 2) | ecosystem: Host-associated > Birds > Digestive system > Esophagus > Crop | place... | reverse complement strand
GGCTCATGGTTAACCTGTCATCCACCAGGACACCCAGGTCCCTCTCCGCAGAGCTGCTCTCCAGCAGGTCTGCCCCAAGCCTGTACTGGTGCATGGGGTTGTTCCTCCCCCGGTGCAGGACCCTACACTTGCCCTTGTTGAACTTCATCAGGTTCTTCTGCGCCCAACTCTCCAGCCTGTCCAGGTCACACTGAATGTCAGCACAGCCTTCTGGTGTATCCGCCACTCCTTCCAGTTTGGTGTCATCAGCAAACTTGCTGAGGGTACACTGTGTCCCTTCACCCAGGTCATTGATGAATAAGTTGAACAAAACTGGGCACAGCACTGACCCCTGGGGAATATATGTCTGAGCAATGTAAACACTTGAATCTCTGTGGCATCTCAGCCTCTGCAGTGGTTTGCAGGTAGTAGATCTACCATGTGTAGGACTTTTCCTCTTTCCAAAATAACTTAGCTACACTGACTAAAGTGTAATCACATGAGTTTCAGATTAAATGTTGTAATGCTGGTTTTAATGTCCCTTTACTGATGTCCTGTGAGCTGCTATGTATAGGCCACATTATTTGGCTTGGAATCTCTGAACTTGGACAACTCATGAAGTGCAGTATTGAGCTTGACAGTCAGTCCTTACTTAGTTCTCCTGCTGGATTCAAGTATGGAAATACACATAGATAAGTGTAGCATAAATCCCTGTAGCCACGGCTTGGGGGGAGCTGAGGAAATGCTTCCCTCCTTAATCAGGAGCGACAGAGCTCTGCAAAGAGGGGTCTGGGAGCTGCAGGAATCCTTTGCTCCTGTTTGAGCCTGCTGTCATGCTCCAGTGCAGTAACTCAGCCTGTAGACCCAACTGTCACAGGAGGATAGCAGGTGGTTAAATCAAGCTGTTCATGTTCAGCTCAGGCCCATAACAAATTGTTCTGTGAGCACCCAAAACAAAGGCCTGCTCTGCAATTTCTCTGGGCCTAGCAATGGAGGATTTGACATTGAAGCTCCCCCCAAGCTGGTGGAGCACTGGTGTTTTTCTCTCCCCTGCACTGAGCTGCCTGCTTTTCCCCTCATTTGTGAGGCTTTAATATCTCTGACTGCTTTGCACATCTGTTGGATGCCATCAATTTTGGCAGTGGATGCTGGCATGACAGCACAGAGGGCAAGAGGCGGTGCAGATGGGGAGGCACTCAGTGGCCAGCCGTGGGTGGCCGAGCCAGGACAGGGGCTTGTTCATTCATCCTCCCCCCTGACTGGGGTGCTTCTCCAGGAGCTCAGTCTAACCCAGGCTGGGTAAAAGGGAGCAGACTCTTATCTGGCAGTTTTCATGCTGGGACGCTGAGTAGTGTGTCATTGAGCCATCCTGGGGTGACATTGCTATAGCAGCAGTGGCAGTGTTGGCCACAGATGCAACGTCAGGCTCTCTTTGGGCAGGTCCCCGCAGCTGTTCCGGGCGTGCAAACCGTGGGCGCTCTGCTTAGTGAGTCCCATCGGTGCAGGCTGGCGGTCGCTGTGCACCCCTTGCTAGCTGCCGCCTGTAACCAGCTCACCCCTCTGCATTGGTTCCCCCAGCACACAAGCTGGGCCGATGGTTGGCAGTTACAGTTATTTCCACTGTTTCTGTACACTCTGGGGCCAGCCCAGGACCCAGTCGTGCTGTTAGAAAGGAGGAGCATCTTCAAGCTCTGCTGGTGTATCAAGGGTAACCCCCGTCTGATGAACACGTGTATGGAAATGGAAAGGAAAACTATGATTATGCTTTGAATCACTGCTGGCTTCCTGAACACTGAGTTAATCATTTAGAGTGAATTTCAGACATGTAACAGTCTGAAGGGCTGGGTAGTGGGCTCCGCTCTGGTTTTGTTTGGCCTTTGTTTTTCCTTCTTCAGAGGCAAATCTGTCAAAAGCAAGTCTGAAGTATTAATGGGTTTTAAGTATGGTGTTTAAAAAAAAACCCCTGTGTCTAGTAAAGACCATAAGTGTGTCATACAAGGCATTATCCTAACAGGCTCCTTATAGAGACAAATCAATGTCATATTAGTGCCAACTTTCTTCCATTCATTTGCTACATGGGCGTCCCTCCCTAGGCAAGCTCCTTCCGTTGGTTCCTAGGCAACTGTAATAACATTGCTCTGTGTGCGTGTGTCAGGCATTGATTGCCTTTGGGGCTTTTTTTGTGTTGTAAGTGAACACAGGCTAGTCCGTTTTTCTTTGTATTCTGCTGAAGTCTCTGAGAGTTTTGAAGGGTGTGTCTGTAACACGCACAGCTGAACAATTCAGAAATACTTGCAGACAGGCACATGTGCATAGCGTGGGATGGTGATCACGCTGGAATCCCTAGGCAAGGGTTACCTCAGCTATTGTGGTTTGGTCTTTAGGGTTTTTTAACAGTCAGGTTGTAGGTGGCGTAGTATTTTGGATGCATGATGAACATATAGCATCGTCTAAAGAAAACATAATGAACAACTCTGTTTTATCTTGTTTTTATTCTACATGGAGGGAAAGAAAAATACCTGAAGAGTTCTAGTCAATGAAGCATTTAGCCCTAAATCAAATCGCTACTGAAATTCCTTTCAAGGGGTTACTCACATGAGCAAATGTGTGCAAGGTCTGGCACAGAGGAAGTGGCTTTTTAAATGAAAAAATGAAAGTTAATGTAGAAAATTACAAGAGAAAGGATGGTGATACAGCACTGCAGTGAGACAAGGGAGCTCTTTGCTCTTCTCTGAGATCCTGGCTGACTCTGAGCAAGTCGGCTCTGCTCTTGTTTCCCATTTGTGAGGTGGGAATGGTGGTATATCTGTCACTGACCGTTTGTTCATTTCAGGGACAAACAGTGTAACCATGAGCTGCTTTGATTCCCCACGTGGCGTTTGGAAGCCAGTCAGGTACAGCCCCTGTGCATGGTAGTGAAGCTGTCCGAATAAACCTTGCTAGTCCCAGCAACTTCATCCCAACATGGTCACACTGGTCAGTCTGTCAACCTGTAAGGTTCCTAGGAGACAAATAAAACTATGTTTTGGGTGACATCCTGGGCCACCAGTTGATCATCCTTGGTTTATTTTGTCTGCTTCAGTTGGCAGGTCTTTGAGGCCTCCTCTTTGGGCACCTAAATGGTGTTTCAGTACAGAGGGGAAATACAAGTATAATCAATTGGTTGTGCAGAATCTAGAATTACTTGAGTCATAAGCCTGTGAAATACATGTGGGAAGCATGAAAACAATTTGCCAGAATTTACAATTTACCAAATATTGACATGTAAATGTTTCAAATGCCCAGATTTAATGGGAAATACTAACATTGGCATTTCCTTAGCATACAAGGAATGATTTTATGCTTTCAGGGTAGAAAGGCTTCTCTTTTGTAACTAGTAATGATAATAATAAGAGCATTATAATGCTTGTGTGGCTGTGGAGAGCTTTGACCTCTTTCTTTTACACTTTTCAGTGCAATGGAAATTATTTAGAGGGTTGAATAATTCTCTGCAGTTTTGTTACTCTGGTGTTCAAACAAGTAAAGCATCCTTAAAACATAAAACACCCCCTGTAGTCTCAACAGAAATTGAGTTGGTCAGGAAAGTGATCAAAAGAGAGAAAATGCTGAGAGAGAGAGGAAACTGTTTCAGATGCCTTCTTAGGAGACTGAAAGTCTGTACGAAAACACCATGCAATGTTCACCAATTCTTCAAATAGTGTTTGAAAAATAGCAAGATGCTGTTAATGTGCAGTATTGTAGTATCATTCATTAAAGAAGAAAACATGACAGGCCTGAATGGCTATGGGCTTATCAGCTTATTATCAGTGGTGTATAGAAGTCTCACAAAAGATGCAGGGACTTTCTGGCCTTTAGCCAAAGAAGTCATCAAGATTCAGAAATAGTACTTGAACTGTGGTTTACCTATGACAACAGCAAGTGTTAAGGGAAAGATAACTAAGTGTAGTACACTATTACGCGAGCCTTTTATGGACTACAAAATGTATTTTTTTTTCCAGAGAAGTAACAGCAGTTTAGAATACTGAGGCTTGAAAACAACACAGCTATTGCTGTGAAACTCATGTGGAGATAAGATTAGGTGTCAGGATTAAAGAAGCAGCAATATATATGTAATATTCTAAGAAGGAATATAATTTTGGTGGGGTTTTTTGGTATCACTGGAAAATTTCTCCCAGTGACATTAGTAATTGTAAACCAGTTGACATTTCCATGGTCAGTTAAGACTGACTGTATTTGATACGATGAAAAGGAAAGCTGTAGATGGCTTGGCATAGCATAGCTCCATCACTTTGAGGGGGGTAATTTACCATTTGCCCAAAGCCAGAGCAAGATCAGCGTTCTCCCCCACCCCAGTGACTGAGTTTCTTTAGCTGTGAGGGGATACAAGCATGCAGTGAAGGCTGAGCCAGGTATCCTCTCTACCTGTTGCTGTGGAGAGCAAGAGACAGCTTTGTTCTCCGCTTCAGAGCACCGTTCTTCCAGGCTGCTGTTTTGTTGTCATCTGCACCCTGCGGCTGGGGCTCGGTGTACATCAGCCTTCACCAGAGAAAGCGGAAAATAGGTCTTTAGTCAGGGGTGGGGGCACCACATGGACCGACAATGGTCATGATGGCTGCCTGTGTAGTGGACTGTGAGGTGCAGGGCTAGCTGTTTGCTGTTAATGCCTGATAGTGTGGAGTCCTGGTCAGAGCTTCAGCTGTAGCGCCAGCTCTAATAACTAACAGTGCAGACATTTTATCTCTCTCTTTTGGTTCTGAGCAATGTGAGAGAAGTTTGTCAGTTTTCTCCACTGACCTTATTTCTGAAAAATTAATTGATATTAATTTAAATACCATCAATCTTTGTTTTCTCTGCTGATGGCCTTTGACTGGGGAGAGCAGGTGTGCTGGCTCCTCTCTTAACCTGCTCAATCCATTTCAGCAGCAATTTCTGATAATTTTTGTCCCCTCCATACGTACTGTGGAGAAATATTGAGCGAGCATAGGGAGTGGCAATGTGGGAGCACAAAATTACACTCCTCATCAATCATTACCCTCTAGCAACTTCCAGGACACTGTAAATTGCTGACTAACGAGGGAGAATTAGCTTGATAAAATCACCATTAGTGTCAGTTCAGAATGATGTAAAGTGTTAAAGACACTGCTGTACTCTCTGTCTCTCCCTCATCCGTTAGAGTATCTGTTCATGGAGACCCCAATCCAGCAAAGCACATAAACACGTGCTTAATTGTAGGCAGATCAGTAATCCCAAGGAAATCACTGGGATAAAAGTCCTAAGCATATGTTTATGAGCTTCACTGGATCAGGGCCATAACACACACTCTCTGAGCACAGAAGTGATAAATTCCTCTCTGTGAGCCAGTTTCTTGATTCAAAACGAGACTTACACTTGCTAGCTGGACTTGAAAATGTGACAGTCAAGTTTTACTGCAAGAGAGCATAGTAGTAGGTATATGGCATTGTACTTAGCCTCTTTAACCTTCCTGTTCTTACTTGTTATTTGAGTTTTATCAGTTTATGTTAGCTAGAAATATGCCTCTCTCAACCTCTGCATAGCCTTCTCAAAGCTCTGCAGTTACTTAAAATTTAGACCGTGTTTGGACCCATGCATAAAACTGAAAGTGTAGCCAGATAAGGAACATTTTTTTTAAAAGTCACAGGTGAGATGCTGATGCAGCTAGTACAGCTAACAGGTGGTATTAGCTTATGGACTTCTCCATTGCCAGACTGCATACCGAATACTACAATTTGCCTTGTGGCTTCTCAGTGTTTGGGGTGTGTTTCTTCATGTTTTCAATTTTCTGCAGTCTTGAAGAAAAGAATCTAATTTCTAAGAAAAAAAAAACAACACAAAAAGCCACAGCAAAACCAGCTCATGGCAACCAAACAAAAAACCCCACTAAAGCTATAACAACGGACACTTGGATTCTCATATAGTAATTTGATTACAATAGTTGCGAAAAAGTGTGAGGCATTTCAAGACTTCCCACAGAATCACTACAGTGACCAGCGCCCCTCATTTGTGTTTAAAAATTGCTTGAAAGTTTGATGTTTTGTTGCTTTCACCATTTGATTATCCAACTGGAATCTAAGACTTTGTACCTCTGACACTCTCATCTTTTTTTTTTTTTCATTTGGTTACAAAGCTGTAGTGACTTGCTCATCACTACAAACAGTTATTTGCCTTGAAAGGCTGAGAATGTCTGTCTGTGTAGTTGTAGCCCACTCCATGATCACCAGATGTTTCGTTGCTCCACAGCCATCTGGAAATGGGGCTTGATCTGCTGTGACATTACATCCATTGCCTCAGAGTGCCCCAAAAGTAATCCAGTCATCTTGTTTGAGCAGTTGTTTGATTTGAAGTCATAATATTACATTTGAGAACAGAGTAGCACATCTTTGAATGCCAGAAGCTATAATAGTGTTGATCTAGTCTGATCTTCCACAGGACAGAGAGCAGAAAATATCACCTACTTCTGTTTCTTTTTTTTACTTTGCGGAATGATGACTTCTGCTGTTGAAGTGAATTCCACTTTTACTCTTTCCAGAACAGATGACTACTGGAACTTCAATGAGAAAAATGTCCTATCTTGACTGTTGCAAATGCTCAAGTATATCTTAATAGAAATGAATACTGTTACACTTCATGTACAAACCAAAGCAGCAAACTTGTCTTTCGTAAAACAAAAATGATGTCTGTTCTGTGATAGACCTGAATGCTAGTTAATAAGAAGATAAGTATTAATCCTTCTAAAAATGTCTGTCCGTGAAGCAGAAGTGCTGGGACAGATTCTTAGCAAATGCAGCTGGGTGCAAGTCAACTTATTTTAGTGATCCTGAGTAGCTTTACACCAGCAGAGGTGTGGGCAAGCCAGTGTCTTTTACAACACCACTCTTTTGAAACATAGCGCTCTTTGAGCTACCAGAACTGTTTGAATGAATGTCTGCTGCCTGCAATCAATGTGAAGTCCATTGCATGCTCTGGTCCTATTTTATCATTCAGTTTTGACACTGATTTGTATTTGCAGGTGTGAAAGCTGTGGTGCTGTCTTCCATTCTGAGTGCAAAGTGAAGGCTGTACCGTGTCCCAGGTGTGTGCGTAAAGAATTGCAGAAGAAGCAGAAATCCTTCTGGAGGCAACTGAATATGGATGAAAACTTCGAAGAGTCTTGCAACATGTTTGAGTTGTCATACCAGAACACATGACTTCCTTGAGGCAGTGGCCAGCCTGAAGAGAATCCCTTTCTCAGCTGCCAGCTCAAGCAATTTCTCAGCTTAGCCAGGCAGAAATCTTTTTGCAAAATAACGTCTGACCTTCTTCATCTGTGAATAGCAGCTGCTGAAGTAGCCGTAAAGCCTTGTTGGCTTTGAAATACCAATGGCTAAACTCCATTTTGCATTGAAGTCCAGCCGCTAGTTCTCATAGAAAATGCGGTTTACTTGAAATGCTTTAGGTCAAGCTAATTAAGCACCCAGCTTTTTCTTTTCTGCCTCTGGAGAAGACTGTGTCTCAAGGCAGAAAATACTTCCTGCCATGACCACTTTTTTATGTTGTTCATTTAGAATTGCTGAATCATCTACTTATTTATGTGCGTTATTTATTTATTATTAGCCTTGGCAGAGGTTCTGGTGAGGTGTTTCACAGAACCTAATAGGCAGGAAATTATTTTAAACCCACTTGCTCCTTCTGATGTGGACACATGATTCCATTTCTTCATGTTTCTAGAGAGCTATTTGTAAAGGATCAGTGTGTTTACATGTCACTCCTCCCTGAGGAAAGAAAAGTAGCTCCCGTCAAACCTTATTCAGGGTGCTTCGAAACACAAGACGCAGAATTCCTTCAGCTATGTTTATATATTTATAACCACAACAGTGAACTATTCCATACGTAGATAAGCAGGGGACTTGCTGCTGGTTTTGTTCAGACTGGATGTATTGGTCAAGCTCTGTCACTGAACTCCACTGAGTTTACCCTGGTTGCTCTTGATCTATGTGAGGCCACGTCCTCATCTCCAGTAACATGATGTTGGTTCTGACCTCCTGCTAATCTCACGTTTTAAGATTTTTTAAGTGTCCACATTCGTTTTGTTTTTATTTTGTGAAGTTTACTTTAAATGTTTCTCTGACCTGAACCTGTTAGGCTAATAGTCAGGAAAGTGGTCTTGCCCATGTAAGAAAATACCTCCAAAATTGTGAAACACTAGTTTGCTGTGCTCATGCGCAATTTGTGTCCTGCATTCTCTGTGAGCTCCAAGGGATTTTATACTTCTGTAGTGACTTCCGTGGTGGAGAGTGAAGTTCCTTGAGGTATGGCTCTGCTCCACTCACCTGGAACACAGGGAAGTGTTAAACATGGTAAACTACATATATTTTGAAAGGGGAGTATGTGATGGATTTAACTGAGGAGGTGTGTGTCACCACTGGCAGTATGTTTAATTCATTGCAGCTTCACCTCCAGTGAGCACTTTGAGATCCTCCTCCCCCCAATCCACATTCTTAACTCTTTCTCCAGACCCTGCAGTAATGTGTTGTATTACATACGTATGAAGGCATTCACATATATATACACATACATCGGTATACAAAAAGCAAATACGGTTTCAGGAGAAAAAAGCCAGTCACATGCATGTGTATTTTTCCTCTCTTCTCATGTAGATTTCTGAAAATGCAGAATACTGATCTTTGCTTCCTGTATAACCTGCAGGCTGTTGTATTCAAGGCAGAAAGCAGTCTTGATCATTGAAGCACCTCACTAATTGCTGATTTGTCTTAAATAAAATAACAGGGTACATCATGCTTGCTTTAAAAGGTAGAATGCTATAACAAAGTGCGTTGTACTGGAGTAAAAGTGGTTACCTTTTCCAGCTTCCTGTCAAAGAAAGTAGCTGAATCTGAGCTTTCTCAAATTTGAGTGCAACTACTATATGTATAGGAGCGTGTTTATATATGTATACTTTAGACAACCAGTGCCTTTCTTTTCCAGAAGCCCTGCTTGCAGTGGGATTCTTTGGAAGGAAGTGAGGGTTTTTTCCATGTTCTTGGCAAAGTAGTATAGGGATTCCAGTATTTAATAAACCTGGTGAATCGTGCACCTTTGTCACTAAAATACTTCCCCTAAACAGGGATGTCTGTTTCTCAGCTCACCGTTCCTCCTGAAATGAGTTGCTTTCAGCTGTCATCCTTAAAGATTTAATGTTTCTTGCAAGTCCATTCCCACGTGAAGAATTCCGTGCATGTCCACAAATGCAAACACTGGGGAAGTGTTGTGGAATTAGTCATGCAAACAGGAACTGCAGTGCTACTGACTGAATAAACAGTACGCTCCCATGTTTTTCAGCATGTGTCACTAGGACTAGTCCTGTGGCGGAGCCAGTAGGCCTGAAACTGTCAGAATCTGGCAGATGCTATTTTGAATTAGCTCTAGGCATAATGGTGGTGTTTTTCATATCATCATGCTCTGGTATTTAAGATACCTTACAGCACTGGTTCGTGTCCATCTCAGTTGAGAGAAGGCTGCTTGTGTGTGCTGTCAAAAACCCTATGGAGTCAAGGAATCAAAGTTCAGACATTGTGAATGATTAGTTACTTTGACAGATGTCCTTATCTCCAAAGTACCAGTTGTGTGGGTGGTTAGATATTCTAGTTGGATTCTGGAATAACAACATAGGTGACATTGGAGTTACTCTGGGTTTGCACAGGTGTTACAGAACAGTTTCTTTCCTATCTGAGATTTACGTACGAAAAGAGCATGATGTTGGCAAAACTGCTGGAGTTAGTCATGGGTCTGGAACCACTGCTGTTACTATCAGCAAAGAGCAAAAGCGTGTTGATACAATATGCTGGCAGTGCCCAAAGCTTTATGTAAAAGGATACTGTATAATACAGATCAGATTAATTTCTTTAAAATCCAATGTTGTTGTAAACAAGCCAGTTCCTAAAATGGATACACATTCATTTCTACCTTGGAAAAGTAACGTACCTTCTCACAGTAGCTATAGGAGCAGACTGTAATATGGAAGATGCTTTCCTCTCAGGGATGCCTAGCTCCTATCCAAAAAAAGTTACTTCATATGAACAGGTAAGAGAAAGTCTTCTGTCGCTGCCTTTCATAAGCATAGTGAAAGGCTTGATTCTGCCCTGAGAAGGTGCAGGTGCAGTTGGAACAAACCCTGTTCGTTTTTCAGGATTGCAAAGCAAAAGAATAAATGGAAACTACTGCTCACATTGCTAATTCTCCAAAGACCCAACTCTAATAGGATAGTTTTCCTGCAAGAGCCATCTGCTAGCAGGAGACTCATATTGGGGTTCCGTAGGTGGTTTGGGTTTCAGACAATGCTGTACCCTTGTGTGATTGTCTCTGCTGTACGAACAGGGCTGCATGCTGGTCCCCAGTGCAACTGTTCCCATTCTGCAGCCCATAACCTGCACGTGGCTCTGCTCTGCAGACTTCTGGGTGGGCATCAGCTGGAAAAGTACCTGGGGTCTTTGCAGATTGCACAACTCTCTCCCCACACACACAGAGGTGAAATTACATATTGGTATTTCTAGTCATCCTACTCACACACAAAATAGATTGGAACAATAGCGTTTCATTATGAATCAATAATAAAATGTGCTGTTTGTCTCCTTTGCAGAGAAGGTGCTTTCGTAGCTCATGGAAGAGGAATTGATCTGTACATCCAGTTACTGCTTTTGCTTGTACAGAACTTTTAATCAGTGTAGAAATAGGGTGCTTCAATGTATATATACAGGACTATAGCCTGTATATGTGTATATATATGTGTATATATATGTACATATATGTATACATATATATGTATATATATAGGACTATAGCCTGACCCTCTGCAACTACTTAGAAATGTCTCTTCTCAGTTTAGTTAGTCTGAGATTATTTTAATCTAGGACACTGTAGAGATCCTTATATTCAAGTCTCTTTTCCTCTTTACCCTGACCCTCTAGCTTTCCTCTAATGTGAAGAAGGACTTAACTAGGGGATGCAAACTGCACCTTTTTTTTTTTTTTTTTTCACATTATCAACCTATAAAAAGAAATTTGGATCTCTTACGTAGAAATCTTTCTATTGCTTTTCTTTGTCTATCTTAGATGATGAAAAGTCATGGCTTTGTTGATGTGACATAATATCCTGGCTGGCACATACCAATATAAGCTCATTGCTAGGATGATAGGAATTGGCAGTTGTGAGGGTTTCCTAGAGAAGGTACTTTTTGATGCAGAACTTGAGTTTCTCACAATACTCTGCAGGCTCTGATGGTCCTGTTAGGAATGAATCATCAGGGTACCTCTAGAGCTCCTCTTGTCAAGGCTTCTCTTAATACCAGGATACTGTGTGTATTACAACAGATTGATGATAATGTCCTAAAAGACTTAAACAAAAAAACAAAAAACAAACAAACCACCAAAAAACCCAAACAAACAAACAAACAAAAAACAAGAAAAGCAGAGAATGTCTGTTTACAGTGAAGTGGGGAAGCTGCACTGTTGTATTTTACTTTTTCCCAGAAGCAACAGAAGCCACTGAGAGTTTCCCTGGATTCCAAGGTCACAGCCTGGATTACAGCTGACTGTTGATCTGTGTTAAAAGAAATGTAATCGAATAATTATCACAATCTTCTCTTTTTCTGCTGCACAGCTGCAAGCCGGTCCCCTCTCTCTCTTTCCCTCTGTCCCTGTCTTTGCTCACAGTGCTGAGCCTACAGCTAGACTTTGAGCTTCATAGCTCATTGTGTTGCTTTTGAACCAGTTGACTCTGATCATTCTCTCCTTCGTAATTTGCCTTCCAATTTTCCCTTCCCAGTAGGAGTGCCTTACAGTACTGTATATTAGTGTCTATCTTCCTGTTTTGGATTTCCTGATTGAATCTGCTGTTCAATTAACTTGTAGGCTTAAACTGAAACTTTCATATGGCTGCGTGTGCTCTTTTGCAGGGGCAGCTGAGTAAATCAGTTTGCTTATTCTGCCCACATGAAGTGAGCGCTACAGGCTGCATATACCAGCTCTGAAGACACCAAGCTGCATCGAAACCCCTCACTTTTGCTCGATTTGGTGCCTTAAATTTTCAAAAGTGAAGAATTTTGTCAGGAATGCTCTGCCATGGTGCAGCGTGTTTGGCATTGGAGCTCAAAACCCTTGCTCATGGCAGTTTCCATCTTGCTAGGAGTTATGACCATGAAATTTGTTTACTATCTGTGCTTTGAGAGGGAAATATGAGAAAGGATAGCATGGGTTTTTATTACCTGTATTTTGGAGACTAGCTGGGCTTATCTTCAGCCAGAAATGCAGTTGTGCTTATGCGAGGCCTTCAGGAGCTGTGCAGATGTAATAATGGCAAGCATGGGGCATTAAAACAGGATCAGGTCATGTGCAATTTTCTTCCTCCTGGAACCACTGGCCAGCCCACGCCACATGGCGAGGGACTGCTGTGAGGTGCTCCCTACCCGCGTGGCACAGCTGGGTCCAGTGCTGGGCTAGTGAAGGCTTTTCCTCAAAGCTTAATTTTAATGCAGCATGGTTCCCTGAATGCTAACTCGGTGAGGGTTTGGTCAGCATTACCTTTGAGAGAAGGTTAACCTGCTTAAATTTTAGCATTATTTGCTAACGTATGTGGCTAACTCTTCCAGCACGTGTCAACCTGGACATGTGTCCGTACTGACTGTAATCTTTTAAGTCCATGTTTGACACCAGTAGCAGGAATCCCGTAAGAGAACGGCAGTGCTGTTGCTGCATTTTAGCAGTGTAATGAGGAGACAGCTTGGATGATAATGTGCAAAGTCCTTCTTTACTTAAAAACCCTGGTGTGCGCACACTGGCTTGGGTCATGTCTTAAAATGCCAGTTTTGTCCAGATTCCTTAGGGTGGCTATTAATCCAGGTTGCAAAGATGCCACTTGTGGGCAGCATCAGAGAAATCCAGGCCTGGAAAGCTATCAGCTGTCTGGGACCAAAATGTATTAGGCCTCGTCTATGTGCACAAGTGTCAGTGGCTCATTTATTTATTTGTGTCTAACGCACTCATTAAACCAATATAAATCCTTGAATACACAGCATTGTTTTCGTGGAAAAAGGGTTTATTTCAGTTTTGCTTATGCACTTGTCTACAAAGTCGACCTTGCTTAAACTAAAGTGTCTTTTCAGATTGATTTTTAATGGCATTGGTACATGTGGTATCAGGGTAGCTTATACCAGTCCCTTCTATACCTGAGCTAAGCAAAGGCAAGAGTTCATGAGCAAATGTGTGTTTGAAGGGTTTTAAGCGATAAAGGCAGCTTCCAAATGAACTTTAATTCAGTCGAGGCAGTTGGAGGCTGGGGGACACCAGGCGTGAGCAGCACAGCGCAGCGGCTGGTGCTGTGCCTGGCAGCCCGGGCCTGGCTTCCCGCCGGAGCAGCAGCTCACCTGCAGTGCTTGCAATGGATTTTAGCATTGCTGGCAGCGGGCGCTGAGGTTTTGAAAAAACATTACCTGTGTGTGTTACTCTGTTAATTTATTTGCAACATCGTTATGTGTGTTTCATTGTTTTTGTGTCTGTTTTGTTTTGTTTTTTTTTTACTTTGGACAAGGATTTTTTTAAATTATCTGCAACTACTAGGCAATAGTCTTAATTTATTATTTATGTGTAATAATATTCTAATTTAAATTCAGTGATTTGAATTGCTTGTTGACACTTGAGCAGGGTTTATTTGGGTTCACTTGTGACAGCATCAGAGCACCAGTCCCTCATGTATAAAGGCAACTCTCAATAAACACTTAAAAAAAGTTACTCGTCCTTTTTAATTTGCCTTCTGGTGGATACTGCACCAAGGGTAGGACAAGTTTTGAAAGAGTGGTAGTTTCCTTAAAAATGCTGATCTGCTGGTGAAAGTCTTCCAAATCTAAACAAATTATGATATTTACTGTTCCTAGGTCTGAGCCAGGGGGTCTCTGGAAATACTGTCAATGACTGTATCAGGCTTTGTAAGTTTGGGTTCCCAGTTAATTCACGCAAGTGTTTTTTGAAAGCCACGAATGCCTGGGTATTTAATGGTGCTGACCCCCAACAGCTCCCGGGGGGACTTCTTGGAGGCTGTTCTTGGGCACCGTTGGATACGGAGCTCCTCGGAGGCTCGCAGGAGGCATAGGGATGCAGCTCCCCACTGCATGGCTGTCACATGGACCTCTGCCAAAAGGGTCCAGGCTAACGGCCTTGAATCCTAAGTAAGGGAGGCACCTCCCAGTTGGACTGAAGGGACCACTGAAGGGCTGGGAGGGCAGGATTTTGCCCACACTGGCAAAATTGGCTCTCCAGCTGATGGATGTAGGAGCAGGCATGATTCCTGCTCTTCTGGATTACTTCTTCCAGTGCACCAGCTGAGGAGCTTCTGCAGCTCCCTGGAGCTGTGGATTTGGTGACTGTAAGGATTGCAGCGCTGAGCTGTGGTGGAGCTTATGGGCCTAAATGCCATGCCTGAGGGTGCCTAGAGAAATCCACACCTTAGCCCCATGCTCTCGTGGCCTTCAAAGAGGAGGATATACTCCCTTCCTCACTGCCCTGCTCCTCCTCAGAAAGACCAGAAGTCCAGCAGGAATGTCAGTCCTCTCTCCTGCAGGAACTTTTGGACTTCATCCCTGTGATGAAATGCGCTACAAGCAAGGAGTTAATGTTTGACCGGGACCACACAAGCTGCACGAGAAAACCATGTGCAAGACCTTCTCTTCCTCCTCATTTGCTTTACAAGGTGAGCAAATTCCATTATGACGTCATCTCCTCTTTCACTGCCACCTCCCCTCCACACTTCAGCCTGTGCGAGATAGTGGGAAAAAGCATCAGCACAGAGCAGAGACCATGGGGTCTAGGGAGCCCTGGGAGGAGCACTTTGGTTGGGGGTTTTTTCTGTCCTCCTGTGTCTGTGTTTACGCAGCTTCTCTCCTCCCTGCCCCTTCCCAGCCTCTCTGTTGTGCGCTGTTACAGTGAATGAGCTGTCACTGAAATGATCTGCTGGGGCTGGAGCAACATTTCTTTTGGTTTCAGTCAGGAGCTAAAGTGGTGGATGTTTTCTCCCTGTTGTACATTGTCATTAACTGAAAGCTGTGCCCGCCAGTGAAGTATAGCTCTGCCAATAAAACCTTAATACTGGCAACCCTGTTCTTAACTCCTGCACACACACCCCAAAAAGCCATGCTTTTTGGGTTGTTCTGTTAACTATTTGTAGTAATTTATCAGCTAGCCTTTAACGCAGCAGGCCACAGAAAATACTAGTCTGACTGTGAATTGCAGTGTGCCCTCCAGGTCCCTTGGGAAAGAGTAGCAAAGTGGTATTTGTTTCTGGTGCTGAGCAGGGAGGACAGACTGGCACCCACAGAATATCCACCCACCTTTTGATTTTCATGGTTTATACTCCTCATGCTGATGGGACAAGTCAATGTTTTATAACCATATACACTGATGTGTTTGGGAATATTGGATCATCAGCCAATCTTACAACCCCTTAGGTCCAACAGCCAGTCTTTTGGGTCTGGTTCTTTCAAGTTCTCATTGCATATTAAACACTTTACAATAGGCTGAGACAGGAGAGTTGATCATCTCCCAGTGCCAAGTCCCATGAGTGGTGTTATGGTTCATATCACCTAAGCATGACAAGCCAAGCTCCAGCTCTGCTCTCAAAGGTCAGGACAGTTAATTTTTAAAAAGTTACCCTTCCAGCTCTTAGACCAAAATTAACAGTATTTGGTTTAATACAGGAAGTTGACTGGTTTTCTAAAAGGTGGCAGAATTGAAATGCAGCCCTACTTCTGGGAAGAAGTGACAGCGTCCACAAGTTTATGAAGTCCTGAGGACACTGTCTTAAATAAAGCAAATGGTACAAGCTGCTTGTCCAGGATTGTGTTCCAGGCTCAAGGAAACTTTTTTTTCTTTCAGCTTTTCTATACCATGTATGATGCAATCCTGATTACAGTACAGTAATAGATTAACCGAAATGGAGCGAGCTTCCTCCTTCTTTCCTTAGGGATGGAGAGGGACCTTCCATGTCTGAAGCTTCCCATACCTTTTCAGTGAAAGGCACACTGAGGGCAAATGAAAATATTCTCGGAGTGTGTGTACAGAGCTCTGGACTGTCTTTTTAAAATCGTTCTTGTTTAACAAATACTCTCCAAAATAGTGGTCCCATCTAGAAGCCTGAGTATTACCACTATGCGAAGGTGGTGAAAAGCGTCTCAGATAATCAGGTGTCGCAAGTAAAACCAGACAAAGTCTCCAAGGCAAGCAGGAGTAAATTCCAACCGTTTTCAGCGTAGACAAATATAAAACTTGGCATTGAGTCTGTAAGCATGCTAAAAAGTCAGTCCACTGTTTAAAGTAAGTGAGTTTTGATTTTCTGTAATTGAGTTCGAGGCATTAGCCTCAGATATTAAAAATGAAGTTGTGAGGCTCATCTGGAAAGCAAAAGTCAGATAAGAGCTTATGTTAAGGGCTGAACTTTCATTGACTTGAAAGTTCCCAGGTGTTTATCATGTAGGTACAATATGGTGTATTTACAGGTGAATAAGAAGAAATTGTTAGTGGTTAAGTACAGTTTAAAAATAAGAGAGTGCAAGTTACTGAATCTGTGTGAGAAAGTAATAGATGTAATCGACGTGCATGGAGCACTTCAGTCCAAAGTGCTTTCATAGCTCTAAAGGTGAGTTAATCTCATTTGTGACTGACACTGCAGACAAGTACCTACAGGACAGCAACTGAGTCATAAAACCTGATGAGTGTCTCCCCACTGAATTGTGCCTTGCCCTGCAAGTAATCCCACTGATCTGTGAGAGCGGAGGGTACAGACTCTTGCGGGAGCTTGGTTGGGGTGGAAGAACTGAGACCCCAGCACGCACCATTCTGTCATCAGACATTGGCACGCAATTGCTTGCGACACTGGTGGATGTTGTTTGTTGTGTACATATTGCAAAATGTCCTGTTCTGACTTGGACTCTGCACTTCTGGAGAGCACTTGTCTCTGATTTAACAGACAGCGTGATCAACTCTTTAAGCAGAAACAAGCTCTGCTGACTCCAATGCAAACTGCAGTTTGTGAAAGAACCAGAGCTGGGCTCTTGGTGTTCAGAGACATGAGCTGTAGCAGTGTATAAAATTGGCGGATTCCTTGTAAAATGCCTGTGCCTCTAGCACAGAGTTAACCCTCGGTGATAGCAGGTGAAAGTATAATAAAATATGGGTCTTTACTGTAGGTATTTACACAGTATTGACAGTGTTAGCTGTGCTTAGAGATTTACGTCAAGTGTTACTGCGCTGTCATAAAACAATAAAGTACTTCTGTGAAGGGCTTAGGGCAAAGGGGAGGCAGAGAAGTCTCACTATATAAGGCCCTCCTCCGGCACTCATGGTAATCCATGGGAATGTTTCCATAGCTGTCAGTAGGAGCTGTGTGGAGGCCTGCTAGGGGATGGCAAGCAGAAGCGGCACATTTACTGGGTTTAAAGCAGATAACTAGGGATTTTGTCTCAGGGAGAATATTGCCACCACCAAATTTTAGAAGCCTAACACAGCTGACAAGTCCACCTTGCAGTCAGCGGAGAGAGATGAGGGTTCCTCCTGGGAACATGGATGTATCTAAACTGAATTGTCCTCTAGTGTTTCATAGAGATGCTGACAAGGACCCACAAAAGCTGAGAGATGACATTAAGAAAAATATGGTGCTCAGGGTGGCCATGAGGTGAAAAGGGCAAGAGTCCAGTATCCCAGGGTTTCTAAACAGCATACCCTGGACTCGGCACACTTTCAGCTCTAGGCTGTTGCAGCTCCACTTGTCACACTGGGCTCACAGTAGGCTTCCCCTCAACATTTTGGCCGCAGAACCAGACTTTGCAGCTGAACTCGGTGTTTATATGTAGTGGACCAAACTGAAATGCCAGTCCTAATCAGTCAGAGCACCAGGAATTTTAGATTCAGGCACAGTGCCTGCCTGTCTGTGGGTCCATGATTGCAGTTTGTCCTCCCTGCTCATTATCTCTGCTCTTCATGGGGTTATGGCAAGATTTCTTCTCCAAGCCATGCTGATACATGAGACCTGTTAGTCTTGCTGCAGAAAAGTATTGTTCTTCCACTAGAGGTGGTTCCTATGTAGTTGTTCCCTGGTTAGATGCCACTGCCTGGGATGGTGTTTCCCTGCTATTTTCCAGATGCAGGAGGTAGTTCTTTTCCATCAAAGCATTTAGCAGAAGTGTTCCTCACCATAGCAGTCCCACAGCTGTCCTGCAAGTGCTGGGAGAGTTACCTCGTTCCTGACCCTGCTCTGCACAATGCTCCTCAAAAATCAGACAGCTTCAAAAAAGAGAAGTATCTTTGTCAAGAAGCGACAATTCAGAGCCCTTTGTAAACCTGAGTGTTGCTGCCAGCCTGGCTTGTCTTGCTTTCCCTGTCAGGAACCAGAGTGCCCCACACCTGCTGGTCTTCACTGTACTGAGGGAGCTGATATGGGCTGTTTGGAAAACAGGGAGGTAGGTGTTGAGTACTTCAGCATCTGACCCCATGTCTCTCAACTGTCTGAATTAATTTTGAGCCTTCCATACTTTTTGCTCAGAAGCATTGCCCATGCCATTTCCTGTCCTGGCTTTTGTCTTAAAAGCTAGTGAGTAGAGCTGAAATCTGTCCCTCACTCATCAGATACATCAACCTCCAAGTTCCAGGACTGACTTCACACTGTGGCAGCCCTTGGAGTCCATGGGCTCACTCCAGCCAAATCTCAGTGTGAGACTGGGTTGGTCCCTTGCTCCGAGTCCTAGGAGGTGTCACAGTGGCAATAAACAGCCTCAGCCCTTTCGTTCCTCTGGTTCTCAGCTGGTGCTGAAGATGTGGCCTGAGATCGTTACTCTGCTCCCAACAGCCCCATGGGCTACTCCACAGGACCGCCGCCTGCCCTAGCAGAGCACTGCCGGATGACCTGTCCTTGCATCCCACTGTCCTTGTGCAAAAAAGGGGATTTTTAAGCTCAGTTCCTTCAGAGGTGAGCATGCTCTCTCACACGTGTACCCAGAGTGCTGCATCACCAGCATCCCCTTGGCTTTGTGCATGATCTTTTCCCGTTGATATCTGGGTGGTGTCCTCATCACATGAGCTCTTCGGCCTCTGGGATGAGGAGACAGCCTGGGAGACTGGGATACCCTTTTAGTTTGCACATCTCTTGTTCTGCATAGTCACCCGTTAAAATTACTCGCTTTACCCTTCTCTGTGGGAACGTGGGGGGGACCTTGGCGCAAACTGTGTGGGACTCGCAGGGACGTGCATGCGGGAGGGACGCAGAGACGCGGGGCAGAGCATGTCTCTCGCTCCTCACACTCCTTCTCTTCTCTTTATTGACCCGCCTCACGGGAACAGACCCGTTTCCCCCGGCCCCCCCGGCCCCCTCTTCCTCCCCAGCCCCACGATTGTCACCGCCAATTAGTGCATTGTAAGGGCACACAATGGCGCTGCGGCCGCTGGAATGGGCCGCCTTTGTGCCTCTCCAGTCGGCCGTAGGGGCAGTCAAGATTCATTTAGGGCCTTACACAACATGGACAGAAAATACTAACAGAAAAGCGAAAGGGGGAAAGAAAAAGGGAGGGGGAGAGGGGTA
>Ga0065711_1008596_pt1 | contig 19588 bp, 20 predicted proteins | sample Hoacrofraction12_FD_59098 | JGI IMG/M metagenome (GOLD analysis project Ga0065711, IMG submission 59098) | Hoatzin crop microbial communities from Cojedes, Venezuela - Epithelial fraction 12 v2 (version 2) | ecosystem: Host-associated > Birds > Digestive system > Esophagus > Crop | place... | reverse complement strand
CCGGTGCCGGCCCTCTGACGGGCAGCGGGCGGCTGCCGGCCTCGGCTCGCCGGGAGGGAGCTGCCCTGGCGGGGCCGGCCGGGGGGCGAGGGGCTGGGTTTGCTCGCGAGGCAGAGGAGGGGGCCGTGGGGAGGAAGGTGGATGGGGCCGGGGAGCGCTGGGGATGGAGCGGCGCGGGAGAGCCGGGTCAGAGCATGCTGAGGCCCGCGGGTCCGGTGGGTGCTGCCGGGCGTCTGGAGCTCACGCTGACGAACTGCGCAAAGTCTGTGTGGAAAGAAGGGGCAGAGATGACTCTGCCCTGGAACGTTCTTGCCCCAGTTGCTAGAAGCTTCCTGCTGATCTCTGGCCTGCGCCTCCCTCCATGTTCTCGTGACAGTTCCCCATCCCTTCAGTTTCCATAAGGCTTCTCTTTCCCAGTGGCTTTCTTTTTCTGTACTGTCAGTGAAGCGTTCAAACACACATTTCTGAGGCTGGGCAACGCTGGCATCTCTCCTGGGCTTGGTTCTGCAGTGCTTTGTCAGTCCTAGTTGCTTTGCCCCTGTTTTGGTTGGGCTCATCTTTCCCAAGTCTGAGTGAGTGGTCCTCTGGTGTTTTGCAAGCTTTGCTACCTACAGCTGTAAGTAGCTGCAGAAATATAACAAAAAAAAAAAAACTGTGAAAGAAGTGCAGATAAATTTTGGTACAGTCTAGTAGAGGGAGGAGTGACGCTGTGTGGGTGTTCTTTAGTGCCACGTGCTCTGCCCTGGTGTGTTCCAGCAGCATGTGGCATGTGGGAGAGCCCCCACCTTGTTTCAGCCTTCACCAGCCCCAGATGGTCCCAGTGGCCAAGGCAGTGGTGGAGCAGGGCACGAGCGTGGCCACATGCCCCATCGCCCTGTGGCCAGCAGCCACTGGTCAGGGGTCTGGCGTGAGTCGTGTGCTGCTGGCAGTGCTTTGCCTGGAGCAGCCGGGACACCGATAGCCACCCTCGCTGCAGGGCATGGTGCTGGGCTGGCCGTGCCGCTGCAGGGACCCTCGCTGCCGTGGCCAGGTGGCTTCCCGGTTCTGAGCTGGGAGATGCAGCAGGTGAGCAGACAGTGCTTCCTTACAGGATGTGTGACCCCTTCAGCCTGCACACGGGTGTTTTAGAGGAAGGGAATTAATTACAGCAACTTGATAGATTTCTTGCTTGGATGCAATGTGAGCTGTATCCTTAGTGTAAGAGGACTTGTGATCTCCTGGTGGGCTGTGCCCAGAATCAGTGTTCATTTCCCCTTGTTGAAGGTCTAAATGAGCTGGCTGGCTGTAGTGAGATCGATGTGCGCAAGAGTTTTATAGAACTAGTCACAAAGAATGCTTTATCCTACCAGACCAAATGATGTGAAAGTGAGTGTTAACTCTTAGGGCTGACCTCTGCCCTGCAGGCACTGGTGAGAGCTGGGTCTGCAGCCCTGGTGCCGCATGGAGCTGCAGCTGGCACGGGCAGAGTGGTGCGAGGGCAGTGCTGGCCTTGGCTGTGTGACCCATCTGCCTGCCCCGGGGCGGCTGCTGCCTCCCCAGAGGGTCGCGGGGGGATCGTGGTGGGGGTTTGCCCAGTTGAGGAAGCCTCTCAGTTGCAAATGAATCTTTACACTTTTCTGAACAACCAAGTACAATTTCCTGGGTATTCCCAGGCTACCTGCCTGCACTGTGTACTTAGTGATGTTTCTGTGGTGTTTTTTGCAATGAGATAACGGAAAATGCTGCTTGTACCTCAGGTTAGCTGCGTGCTTCTGGGAAGATCATTAATTCCAGGCTATAACCACAAATAAAAAATATATTGCTCCTTAGACCTCTGTTGCTTTGCCCAAATAAAAAATGGCAACGTGGAGACTTTCTTCTGGGGTGACTACGGCAGGGGAGTGTGGTGCTGAGGGAGATGGACCTGTGGTTTGACTGGGTTTCGGAGGTGGCTGGGGGCTGTGCGAATGTGGCTGGTGCCTTGATGGAGCGGGCATACTCATTGCGTTTTTTTCTAATTGGTCCTTTTATTGGAAACTACTTGCTTGGCTGGCCCTGACTTGGTTTTGCAGCCTCGTCCTTGGCTCTGTGTCCCAGCTCCCGGGGGTGGTTGGTGGGACAGCCTCCTGTGGGAGCTGGTGCCTGCAGCCAAACCTGTGTTTGGTGCTTTGCCTGTAGGACGCAGCCAGCCCTCCTCTCTGCTGGGGGTAAATGTCCCTCCTGGTGCTTGTTTTTTAATTCTGGTCATTTCTTTGTAATTTGCGGAGTAGAGGCAGGATCAATAGAGTTGCTTTGTAAATTGGTGATAGGAAGCATAATTAACAGTGTTAGGGATTTAGCTAATAGTGTTGGTTAGGAATCCTAAATAAACAAATTTGTGATGTGGCTTTTGACTGGACATTTGGCTGACTTGATCTGGTGAAGGTGGCAAGTGAGATGCTGGTCACATGTTCATGGGTGGGAATATGGATTAACCTGAAAAACGCAAACGCGTGTGAAGTGCATGTGAGATGCAGCTGGTACAGGAGGCTTTGAGACATGAGTCACCTTCAGAGCCTGTGGGCAAGGAGTTTAAAGCCTGCATGAAGTATGCAGAAGGCGTGGTTATTTATAGTGGACAAGTTGTGGACAGGGTCTTGATTTGAAGATGATCCTTGGCAGCAAGTAGGCATTTCCAGGAGGCCTTCCCTCTGAGCTCTGGGGGTGCTGGTGGCCCAGCGGCTCCTGGGAGGGCAGATGAGGAGGGTCCAGGCTGGCACGGGTGAAGCGGGGGGCTGTGACGGGGTGCTGGGCGGGCAGTCGCTTTCCCTGGCTGCAGCGGGGAGCGGAGCTCTGGCCGAGGCGGGCTTGGGGACGGCGGGGTGCGCACAGCAATCCTCCATCGCCCGGCATCGCCCCGGCCCAGAGCGCTGCAGAACGCCTGAGGTGAGCCCCGAGCTGCTGCTGTGCTGCTGGGAGGGCCGTCGGATGGTGGCCTGCTGACGGATTGCTGAGCAGCCCACAGCTGCCAAGAACCAGCTCCCTGGCGTTGCTGGACCTTGGAAAAGGTTTGCGGTCCGGTGCGACGATTGTACGACAGGTCACGTAAACTGCTTTTTAACACATGTGGAAGCGGAGCAAGGGGGGACCCCGTCAGTGTTTCTGGGCTCCGCACCAGGAGCGTTGGAGCTCCCTGTCCCTGCCGCTGGTGCTCTGGAGGGGTCTCAGCCCTGTGTGCCCGGCTGGGCTCCCCGGGGGTGAGCTCGGAGCCGGCTGGTGCGCGGGGGAGCTGGGCTGCGTCCGCTCCGGCAGCCACGCTGAGGAGCCCGCCGGTCCTTCCCCGGTGTGCGCCCGGCTGCTGTGGGTGGGTGGGAGGAGGGATGGCTGCTCTGGGGGGGCTTTGGGCAGGCGAGCCTGGCGGAGGCCTCTGCCAGCGCTGGCCCTGCCGGTGGCTGGGAGAGCGGGCGGTGGCCCGGAGCTGCCCCAGCCCCGCTCGGCTCCCGCAGGCCCCTGCGCAGGGCGGGATGGGGCCGGGGGTGCTGCACCGCCGCCCGCTCAGCCGCCCAGCCCCATGGCCGTCTCCTGTCATGGAGTCTTGCTGGTGCTGGCTGCTCCACGGAGGGTGGGCAGCGCTGGGGCTGTGCCCGTCTCGCCCATTCTTTGGAGGCACGGCGGGGGCCGGCCATGGTTGCTTCCCCACCACTCCCTGCTGTGCTGGGATGTGACATTTGGCTGGTGCTGCGAGGCCACCAGGACTGTGGAGCTCTTTCTCTGCAGCTTGTTCTCCTGGGGCACAAATTCCATCTCTGAAAAGGCACTTAATAAACTGACAATGGCTTGAAAGGAGGCAGGGAAGGGAGTGACATCCCAGGGAGGCGGTGAAGAGCTGGAGGAGGAGAACCTGTGAAGAGCGCGGGCACAGAGCTTCTTGCAGAAGGGTGCTGGCTTCGCCTTCTCTGGGTGAGAGCCCCAGTGCCACCATCCTCCTGTTGCCTCTGCTCCTTCCGATTTGAAGGCAGTTAGCAGGGTGCTTGGTGCCAGTGGCTTGTAATCCCATCGTAGACCGGGAAGCAGGACCTCAGCCTCTGATTTATTTGCACACTGCAGAGCCACGGGAGGGAATGTGCTCGAGTGCTTCCTCTGACTGAAGCGGGATGGGGACTTAGGGGAATAAATAATGTGGTGACACCAGGACTTAGATGCTTGTTCAGCTGCATTGATTTCATTCAAAGGGTCTCGCGGTTGTATTGATCTGGGTCTTTCTGCTACCTGCAGAGCCTGGGGAGTGGGAGGACCAGTCCCAAACACATATGAGCGCGTGTGTGTGATTTTACCAGAGCCTCTCAGCGCTTTGCACACAGCTGCTCAGCAGCTCTGGGGTGTTTGCTCAGGTGCCTGTGTAGGGGAAGAGTGTCCCCAAAGGGTTATGTAGTTAGTTGTTGCTAGCTGCCCATTATGGATGGGAGAGCAAGAACCTCTGTATCAGTTTGTATACTTCAATTTCTCCACTGTAAATGAGCCAATGCACAGGCTAACATAACAAAATTAACAACAGTAAAAAAAAAAAAAACCAGACCACCCCTGTCTCCAGCCCAGCCCAGTCTGTTTTCTCCCCACACTCGCCCCATCCCAGAGCTACTTGCCCCTGTAATAAGGGAAGAAGCAGTCTTCATGGTCACTTACCCTCCCTGGCTCTGCCAGGCCCTGTTTGCCCCCGACCCTCCTGGCTAACCCCCTCATTCTTAACTGGGGGCTCTGCCCTTGTCTCTCAAGGGCTAAACTTGTTAAAATGAATCACATTTGGCATATCTCCCTGTGGTGCCTCTCCAGATAAAAGTGGTCCCAGCTCGCATGCTCTATTTTTGTTTTGTTTCTGTATGTGACAATTTTCTCTATACAAAACCCTCTTTTGTCAGTTTGTAGAAGAGATTATGGGGAGACAAGAGCCCGCCTTTTTTAGATCCATCTTGTGCTTTCTCATGGCTCCACAAATGGTATTGTTCATGACCAAGGAACAATGACATTTTTCTGTTCCCATATCTGATGTGATTAAAGGAGCTGCAGAGCAGAAGTTACACTGAAGATTATAATGAACAGAGGAGACCTTGCTACTGGACATGAGATGCAAGGGAAGATTTTGTCCCTGGACTTGCTTCCTATAAAATAAATCCCCTTTTTTCTAATCTGCAAAAACATCTGAAATTACGTCCTCGATAAAGACTGTAAGTGGACAAAGTGCATCCTCCACATACTCTCCTGGCCCTGGAGTGCCTGTGGGTTGGGCTCAGCGCGCGAGCAGCCACCCTTCTCCCCAGGGTGCTGCACGGCTGCGGGTGGGAAAAGTGCATTTAGATCAAACAGCATGAGGAAAAAGCTTGCCGGCAAGCTGTTAGAGAAGGGGCCATAGCCCTTTTAGGAGCACTGGAGAGGAACTTGCATTTAAGGATTTTTAGCTGAAAGGGACCTGAGACATCTGTAAAAGGGCAGGAGGTGAGAAAGCTGGCTGTTCATGGCAGGCTCAGGTTTGGCTTCCTTTCCTTGAAGTCCTTAACAGCAAGGAGGGGGATGTTGAAGAGGCTCGGAAACTGCTGAGGGGTTTTTAGCCTTGTCTCCTGAGGGAGTAGCTGTACGGGCTCTGCTGTCTGTTCTTCACCTGCTAGTGCAGGAGCCCTGTCGCCAGGCTGCAGCCGATCTGTGGGGGAAGAGGGGTGGGAGGCTTCAAGAGGGTCAGGCTGGTGGCTGTTCCAGCCTTGGTGGAGGAGTGCGTGGTGTCCCAGTGCCAGCCCTGGGCTGGGCAGTGCGTCCAGGCGGGTGCTGGGGCACATGGGGATGGCAAGCGAGGGGTGGGCTCTGGCACAGTGCGGGGGGCTCTGGAGGGCAGGGTGCAGCCAGGAGAGCTGAGCGTGGGGCAGTGCCCTGGCACTGTTGAACTGGAGATGGGGGAAGATGCGGTGGTGCATGCTCGTTGGTGGAAGGGCTGATGAGCTGAAGTCCTCTGGGGCTCTTCTCTGTGCTCCTCTTGCCTCAGAGCCCTTGGCCCTCTCTGAGGGCAGCCCCTTTGCCCTCTCTGGGCAGGAGGGCTGCATGGAGGCCAGCCTGAGTTCTGGAGGGGGAGGATTCATTTCCCACCTCCACAAGACTTGGTCATAGCCTCCCTAGTCTGCTGGGGGATGCTCAGCCTTCACACCCTTTCCCTCTCTTCCTGCAGCTTGCATTGTCACTGTTATTGATATGCAAAATGGCCCCTTTGTAGACTTCCAGGCACTTAGGCCAGAAGGGTGATAGTCTCTGGCTGTGGCTGGGTGGGACCCTGCAAGCAGACGCTTTCGGTGCGGGTGCTGGGCGCAGGCACACTGTGCAGTAGTGGGCACAGCCGGGACCACCCTCTGGGCTACCCCAGGTGCTGAGCACAGGCGTGATGAGTCCTCAGGGAACCTGCGTGGTTGGTCTTCTGAGGTACTAGACTGTCTGAAACCCAAATGTGGACAAGCAACAGCTCTTGCTGGTTATGGCAGAAGATGAGCCAGCCTGGTCTGGTAACTCTGTGTGGCCGAGTCCTCCCAAGGGTAGCGAGACTTCGTGAAAGCTAGACTGGCAAAGCTCAAGCTAACTTCAAGCTTAATGTGGGCTCTTGGCAGTGAATCTCTAGGAGCCGTAAGCACAGCTGGTGGAGGGGTGGGAGCTTGCCAGCCCTGGAGGATGCTTTCCATCCAGGCTGGTTTCGGAAGCCCTACCCCTTCCTTACAAGGCGTCAGTGGCGCATGTTTCAGTGCATCTCCCTGATGTTCTCCTAGATCTTATTCTCCATGCGTAGAGCTTTCGCCTGCTGTTGGTAGCTTGGACAAATACAGTGCGCAAAATACCTGGCCAGGAACCGATCTCGTCATCTGTCCCCAGCTGGCCCTGGATTTTCACTCCAAAAGCTGGGGATTAAGCAGCAGCATGGTGAAGGACAAGCCTGTCTGGACAAGCAGTGCAGATCTGCTGCTGTGCTGAATACCTGGGGCACAGGGAGGGCTGTTCCCAGCCCAGAGGTGCGACAGGGGATGGGGAGTGGGGCTTTGAGAGCTGATGGGTGCTTCTGTTGAAGGTGGGTGAGTGCTGAGTTAGTGTGAAGAGCAGTGGCAGGTCTGTCTGTGTGGGGAGGGGGTACACAGGAGCACCTGGGTCTGCAGGCATCAGATTAGCAACACAGTCTCATACTTTATTTCAGTTTTCAGAGTTGTGGAAGAAGGGCATCTAAGGTCTTTCAGTGACTGGCATCCCTGCATGGAATTAGTCACCCTGGAGCTGGCGTCAGGAGAAGGACATGCTTTGTATTCCACTTGTGTTCTCCAGTGCACTTACTGTTTGCTGTACACATTTGCTTTTCCTTTTGATGACTTCTCTGTAGACTCTTGCACCAAAAGCGATATTTACCAATGCGTATTCGATCTACTGTGTGGTGCCGACATGCACAGCTGGAATACTGAGTTGTCTCCGTCACAAGGCATGGCTGAGTGTTGCAGGAGGCCCTGCTTGACAACAGTGTGAGCACCACTTCTGCGGACCCTGCTGACGGAGGCCGAAGAACCACTAAATCTTGTTCCCAAATGCTGTCGGCTGTGACCGTCTGTGCTGTGGTTGGGGGAGGCCCAGGGTCACTTGCCGGGTGGCTGAAGTTCCCCGCTGCTCCGTCCTTTCCTCGGGAGACGGGGTTGGTGAGAGCACAGAAATGGGGTGTCCGGCAGTGATCTGCTTGGTGTGCCGCTGTGGTCTGTGCCCACGCCACTGCTTGTGCTCTGCCCGGCATCGCTGTGAGGCCTGGGAACTGTTTGTGAAGTTTCTGCAGTGGGGGTTTGGGTGCTCGGCTCGGCTGGACTTGGTTCTTGTTCTTTTGGTGTGACTCGAAGTTGCTCTTGCTTGGTGTTTTTCTTTGGGTTCCTGGGAGCAACTTCAATGGCTGAATATTTATGAACTGGAGAAGGGTTATAACAAAAAAAAAATTAAGTTTCCGATGACAGCTGCTGCTACCGTGCTCAGTGTTGCATGGCCAGAACAGAAGGGATTTCTGTCCTGAGGTCCGTATGTTCTTACTAGGCAAAAGGAGATGTGCTGGGCAGGGTGGGGCTGCAGCAGGCGGGCTGTGGCAGCGGAGGGGACACTGTGGTGGTGGGGCACCCTCCAGCTGGGCTCGCCTCTGCACTTTGCTCAAATGCATAATTGACTGCATCAGCTGTGGCAGGGAGGAAATGTTTGTGCTCTCCCCTGGAAGGAGGAAAACAATCTATTTTGTTTCTAAAAAACAAATCCACGGCAAGCTCTTTCCGTGTGGTCCTGTATAAGCACAGGAAGGGTTAATCCTGACTTGAAGGGCAGAGGGCTGATGTTGGCCAAGCAGCACAGCACACAGCGTGTTAAACTGGAAGTTGTACAAGGAGAGAGAAAAGCTTGTCTGCCCACAAGGTGAGGCAGGAATACGATGAATCAAAGACATAGGTATTTCATAAAGCATGTGGCAGGAGGCAGCCCTTGGATTACTAGAAATAATGTGATATATTAGCCCTTGATTTGGCGGAGTCTGCCTTACACTAAAGAGGAGGAGAGTGTAAATTGTGATGATTTGTGTAGAGTTTCTGACATTATCTTGGCAAAAAAAGGACTGTCTATACAGAGAAATGCACTTGATCAAAATCGTGCATGTGAATTTTTATATGCACTTTTTTCCATGATTGGAGAGGTCTTGGATGGACATTAGGAGATCTGTATAAAATGAGGCTTCATAACAAATATAACTTGCAATCTCGGGGATGAAGGCCCCTGTATGATTTTACTTTCCTGAAGGAAATGATTTTGCCAGTGCCAAGACCTTCAGGATTACAGTGAAGTGTCCCAGGCTCGGGGCCGTGCCTGCGGGTGGAGGAGGAGGTGCTCTGCGTGGCTGGGGAGCTCCTGCTGTGGTGGTCCCCAGAAGGCCCACACTTCTTGTTCTAGAAGTACAGAGAGGCGAGATTCCACACCTTCTTGGGGAGACAGCAGGGCAGAGGGTGAGCGTGCGGTGCTGGGAGTTGCTGGGTTCCTGTGCAGAGCAGCTCCTGTGCCTTGAGGTGGGGTCGGCCAGCGCTTGTGGTGGAGGGGAGAGCAGTGTCCCTCTGGCCTGTCGGGAATGGCCAGGACAGTGCCGAGAGCCGGGCTGCGTAGTGACCCGGGAGAGGCCGGACGGAACGCCAAGCCTTCGGCTAGGGGAGACTCAGTGCTGCGCTTTCTGTGGCTCAGCTACTTTCCCCTGCAGCACTACCCGCTGTAAAGTGTAAATTAAGCTTACCTGTAAGAGAGAAGACATATCCTCATTCTCCGTTGTCCTGAGTAGAGCTTCGGCTGCCTGTGAGTGAAGAGGAGAACATTTATGCTCCCTTTTTTGTTGATGGACTTTTTTCTGCAATAGTTGCCTGATACTCGCTTCATGTACAAATGGTCATTGCTCTTTTTGTCTGTACATTAGAAATCCTGCCTACTCATAAGCTGTTAAAGTCATCACTCTGAAATCAGCTTGCTTTATATTTAAATTTTTAAGTCAAAGGGTTTTAGTTTGTGTCTAATGCTAAATTCCAGCTTGCACCACTGCAAGGCTCTGGGTTCTTAGTCTTCTCTACATGAGTCAAGCTGTACTGTCAGAGTGGGCTGCTAGGATGTGAAGTTTTGGACCGAGTGTGACTGGACTGGCTGGATTTCAAGTTTGTTGGTCTGATTTTGTAGCGTAGACCAGTGGCTGAGTGACTCTTCTGAAGTATCTTCCCGTGAAAGTAAGGTCTGTGCTGGATTCAAATCGTCATGTTGGGATTTGAGGTCCGTGGTGTTGTGCAGACAGGACTGTGCTGAGTGCCTTTACAGACCAGCAAATTCTGTGTGTGTGGACATAAAAGTCTTACCATAGCGTGGGCCCTGGGGAGCACTGCTTTCAAAAATGGAAGGACTTCATGCCAACACAGGCCTCTGGAGTTCCTTAACTCTTCCCTAAGGGTGGATCCTGCTTCTGCTGCCCTGTCAGCAGAGCCGTGCGTGGGCAGGTGGGCTCTGCGCAGGACGCTGTGAACAGCTAGTGTAGCTTCCCTGACCATAATTCTTTCTCCTCCATTATTTCATTGGCTCTAAGTGTTCCCGCTTCATATAACCCTGCAAAATCAACAGTTGAATTTAATACGACTCAGTAATTCATATGGCACAGGTACTGACAGTGGTAATTCAGCCTCTAAATTATGATCATAAATTTGCATGGCATGGCACTGCTGAGGGGGGTGATGATTTTATTGGGCAGAGCAGAGTCACTCAGCTAATTAAACAGGGACAGAAACCTTTGGCTGCCTGGGGTGCAGCGCAGCGTGTGCAGCGTGCGTGTGGCTGGCTTGCGGGACGGGCGAGTGCTGGGGTGTGCCGCCTGCTCACGCCTTGGCCGGAAGCTGCTGCTCTAGCTCTGGTCCCTTGGTCCTCGGAAGCAGTGATGGTGGCTCTGCGAGCGCTGCGCGTGTCCGGCCGAGAGCGAGCAGCAGAGTGCTGGGGACTGGGAGCGATGCTGGTCGGGCGAGGGCTGGCGGCTGCACGGGCCTCCTGCTCCGGCTGCGGCAGTGCCCAGCTGTGCTGACCGGCAGCTCCGGAGCCACTCGCTGAAGCTCGGATGACAGGGCTGACTCGGTAAGACAGGAGGTCCGAATGGCAGTGTCAGGAAGTGAGCTGGGTCTCTTAGTACTCCTCTGAGTCATGATAAAAGAAAGTCTTTAAACAGTTTATAATTCGGGATTATTAAGACTAAAACGTACTTGTTGCTTCCTGTTTCTGTATCGGGAAAGACCAGCTTTGGCCGTTGCATTCTCTGCTGAGCTCAGCAGTGGCTTTACGTAAAGAAAGAAATACCGTGAGCAGTGAGCACCCCAGGCTGTGAGCATCGGGCTGGGAGTTGGGATGCCTCTTGGAGCCTGGTCCAAGAAGTGGAAGGAGAGGGAGCGCAAAGCAGCAGCGTGGGAGCTGCGTCTGTGTGGGAGCCGGGTACCCGGGGGTCTCGTGGAGGCGGTGATGGCACCTGGGGCTTCTGGAGACCCTGACCCTCTTCAGCTCAGAGCCGGGGCTGCTGTGGATGCAGCTGGTTAGCCCTGTGGTGGGCACCGGTGGGGTTTGGGCTGAGGGGCCTTTTCTGTGTGACCTGAGAAATGGGGAGTGATGGGGGGGCTCCTGTCTGCTCACGTCCACCCACCCACCCATCCCAGAGTGGAGCATGGGGATCACTCCCCACTCAGCTGCTGGAGGCTGCGCTTGCCAGCGCGGGGCCGGCGGCTGCCTGGGCTGCAGGAGGAACCCCCCTCGCTGGTCACGGCCTTGGTGCCGCTGGGCTGGCTGCCGTGCACAGGGGTGTCTCGCTGTGGCCCCCTCCTCGGCGGGGAAGTACAGGTAGGCCCTAAGTTACTGAACTGTGGGAGGGTTTTATGAGCCAGACATGCGAGAATGGTCCAAAGTTAAAGAAAATGTATTTATTACAACACTTTTCATGGGCAAGTTATCATTTTGTCAAACTTTATTAGAGAAAGTAATTAATGGGCTGTAAAAGGTGCTAGTGCGTAGCCAGTAAAAGAGCTAGTCCTGTGCAAATTGGCAGTTCACAGATTTATGGTTCCTTCTTTCCCCATTTATTAGTACGGAGAACGCACATGAAGCATGTTATATGTACGGGATGGTGAGCCCTCGTGTCCGTGCGTGGGTGCTGTGCCCGCGGGGCCTGGGCGCAGCGAGGGTGGGGGCTGCCGGGGTGCGATGGCTCCTTCATCCCTGGTGTCCCTCCAGGTTCTGGTGTCCCTGCATGGCGAGCAGCGCTGAGGCTGAGCAGGATTAAACACATTGAGCCTGTCGTGGACAGACTGCGGCCCCTGCCCTGTGGTGAGGGCCCGTGCGGCACAGGGGTGCTCAGAGGGCCCCCAGGCAGGGTGTCCTTTGGGCACGGGGGGGCAAGAGATGCATGTCCTGGGGGGGTGCTCAGAGGGCCCCCAGGCAGGGTGTCCTTTGGGCACAGGGGGGGAAGGGGGCAGATGTGCTGCGTTGCCGAGGAGTGGGAGATGGAAGCCGTTGCTCTGGAGGGTGACCGGAGCCTGCCCCGGGCTGAGGGGCTGGCAGCATGCTCTCGACAGGCGCTGCTGCCCGCTGTGGCACAGCCCACAGCCCGGGTGCTTGCCAGCGCCGTGTGCTGCGTGGTGGCTGGTGGGGCTCGGCTGCGCATCGGCTGCTGGTGTGTGCTGTGTTCTGGGCGCTGGACTGCCCACGCTGGCTGTGCAGGACTGTGCGTCTGTGCTCCTCGCCTCACTGTTGTAGGGTTACTGGGGAGTTTAATGAGGCCAGAGGAAAAGGAACCGATTGTTCAGAAACGGTTCAGGGTTCTGCCAGGGCTGCCTCAGGGACTTCACAACCAGTTATGAGCGTCAGGAGAAGAACCAGAGATAGCCAGCGTCCTGGCCCTGCCGTGTCCCTCTCGATTAGGTTTCTGCCTGGGTGTGTCAGGCCGGTGGTCGGGGACTTGCCGCCAGCAGTGCTGGTGCTGTCCTGCCTGGGATGGCTGTCGGTTTGTCTCGCTTGACGCTGCAGGATGTTCTTGCATGTGTGAGCTGGGTGTATTCAAAAGGGCTGCAGCAGGAAAACGAAACCCTCTGCTTCACATTACGGGTAAAGATGCTCATTACAGATAAGCAGCAAGCAGACTGGGTGCCCAGCTGTCCTCTTGCTGAGCAGTTCGGGCAACAGATTTGGCAGCTTTAAGAACTGAAGAAAATGGTGCAAACTAATGTAACGTCCCCAGTTATTTCACCTTTTGAATTGTAGGTCAGGATCCTGGAATATCAATTTCTAGATACCTCCTCAGTGTTTGCCAGTGAACTCCTTGCCTTATCTCCAGGCAGCACAACCCCTGCGTTCAGTGGCAAAGCCTGTCCTCTCCGCATGGCTCCGCGTCCCTGGGTGGGATGTGCTCTCGGGACAGTGTGGTGCAGATGCGAAGAAATGGGAAGCGATCCTATGTGCTCGTCTTACCTAAGGACTTGTCTTCCAGATGTTTAAAGGAATCCCCTGTGATACTGATCTGCTGATCAGATGAGGTGGAAGATCTGGGCCAGTTACTGAAAAGGATAAAACAAATAACCAAGAATGCTTTTACTTACACTGTGAATGTGAAAAACAGGATTTTTCGTGTTTAGCAGCAGTAAATGTCAGGGATGCGTGTGCAGATCTGAGCAAACGGCGAATCCTCTCCCTGCCTTGGGGCACCTGGACGAATGTTGGGAGTGTTACGGACTGGCCTCTCGGGCTCGCTGCCCCGTCACCCTGCAGCGCTGCCTGTCACCCCTCTCTGTGGGAAGGTGTGGTGACAGGCGGGGGCAAGCCCTGCTGTGCTGGGGTGAGGGCGGCTCTGCCCCGCGCTCCGCTGTGGGCGTCCTCCCTTGGGACCCCCCACCGCTGCAGAGCCCGAGCCCTCCGTGCGGGAGGCGAGATAGCCCTTGCCTGTTTTGGACAAGCAGAAATAAGATGGGGAGCGTAGGCTGCAGCCTCAGTGCTGAGGCCGCTCTCTGCCCTTGCGGAAGAGGCCGAGCCTTGGTGGTGATGGGCTGGGGCGTTTGGGACACCAGGTGACCCAGACCTGGGGGCCGCAGCCGGTGCTGTGCCGCGGCCGTTTGCCCCCCTGCTCGGGGGCTCTGGCCTGGGGGTCAGGTCTGGCTGCGGCAGCGGCTGCATGCGTGGGTCGACGGCCGCGGTGCCAGCCCTTTCTGGGACCATGGAGGTGGTTTCTGTTCTGTGCTCTGGGCCTGGCCTTTCCGCCTGGGGACTGCTCCTTCCCCTGCAGCCCAGTGCTCCCCAGCCAAAGGTCCCCTTCTCCTTGGTCTGATCTGTTCCTGTCCCCGCTCCGTGCGCGGTGTCTTGTTTTCTCCTGGGGTTTACGTTAATGCCATTGATTGCTTTGTTTTAAATAGCTCTGGCTGCTAGGTCATTATTACTAGAAGCTGATGCATAATTTATTGATAGAAATATTGGCTGCCTGGTAGAGGCGCATTGACTTCCACCTGTTAACCCTTCACCTGCCTGCGTGACCTCTCGTTGTTTCTGCAGTCCCCTAACACCCAGCTTTTTCCAGGCTGTAGAGGCTGATTTTATTTTCCACGAGCTTCCTCCTCCCTTCCCCCTTTGGAAGGGGAGACAGGCAGGTCTGCATTAGTGACTGCCTTAACAGCCAGGAAAAAAGCTGTGGTTAAGCAGCTGGGTTGAAAGCAGAGCACGTGTTAATGCCCGTGGCTGGCCCCAGTTTATACTGGTCTTGCGTCTCACCGTGGCGGAATGCTCCCTGTGCCTCGACTGCCTTGGTTTGGGATACTTGCGGGTTTGCTTGCAGAGATAGGCTGGGAAAAGTGGCTTTGCCTGTGGTAAGCCGTGGCCAGAGGAGGGTGGGAGGGTGCTGTGTTCCTCCAGGGAGCCAAGCCCAGCTGCTCCTGCCGTTGAGGATGCTCCCAGTCCATACACAGCAGGGCCGGAGCTCCGTCCCCAGCCCAGAGCTGGCAGTCTGCAGGAGGACTGTTGGCACAGGTCGGGCTACTGGCAGAGAGTAGAGTGCTGTGTTAGGGAGCTGCTGCCCGGGCTTGGGGAGTGCCTGATGTTTAAAAGATCAGAAACATGAAACCAGAACTAGCCAGTGAAAACAAGGGATTTTGCTCAGGCTTCACAATTGCTGCCTGCTGCTCTGCTTCTGCTATTATCGCGCTTCCTACAGTGCCAGGAGCTAATCCAGGCTTCCCTCTGTGCTGGACTCTAGCTGCATGGAGCTGCGGAGCCTGCAGCCAGCGTGTCACTTGCTGGCAGGGCCCTTGCCCCCGAGGACCCGGGACAGACTGCTGGGTTGCGCCGGTGGAGGTGGTGCCAAGCCGTGCCTTCCATCACCAGCCTGCGCCAGCCGATGAGATCTCGGCACCGCACACGGCACAGCTGATGGACAGGCTTCTGCATTCACACGTGCACCGCGGCGCTGTGGTCGTGGGCCCCTGCAGATGCGGCATGCGAAAGCCCCTGTGGCAGGGGAAGAACCACCTGAGTTCCTCAGTGGAAACCTGAGGGGCAGGCATGTTTCTGAAATCTTTGGGACTTGGTGTCTCCTGCCAAGAACGCGTAGCCCCTGATTCTCTCTGAATTATGCCTTGGCTTTCAAATCAGACAGGCTGACTATATGGAGTTAGTTTATATGAGTCATTTGTAGAACAACCTAGGACCAAGATCTTTTATTTTCTAGAAGCCTTCTTTCCCCTAGACACACAGAAGTGCGGGTGCTCTTGCTGCCTGTGTGTCCTAGGGAGCACCAACGGAACCCCTCAAATGGCAGGAGAGAACCTGCAGCTTAAGTCCACTCCAAGCAGCGAGGACCCTGGCTGCTGCTGTGCTCCTGGGTGAAAGAGAGGTCCTTGCCTGCCTTGGCGATGGGAGTCCCGCATGGTGAATATCCCTCAGACAGGACTGGGTCTGTGGGTTGTGCAGGCAGTTTTCTTGTGAAACTGTGGAAGAGATGATCTGAACCCCTCTGAGACCAGGCACAGACTGCGGGGTGTTGGGTTGCAGACTCCTGGTTTATGGTCCTGCCTTCCCTTTCGAATCGGCTGTGAGCCCGAGAGCCTTCCTGTGGCTGACCCTCTGATGTGGTTGAAGTCCATCTGAGCAGATGCTTGTGACCTGGCAAGGACCGGGAAGCTCTTGCAAAGTGCTGTGGTTCCTGCTGTAGCCTGTGGACACAAGGAAACGGGTGGCTACTTTCTCTGCAGGCCGTGGTCAAATGTCTTTTATCTCGCATTATCCTGGTTTTCTTTGCAGTGCTGACACTTATGCAGATCCCAATTTCTGTGTCCCTTGCTTGTGCTGCCAGCATGGCAAAAGTCTCGCAGGCACCTCTCCAAGCACGTCCTTCGTCTTGCCTCATCTTGTGTTGATCAATAGGCTGCTTGGGGTGCGCTGCGAGCTGCAGCCGCTGCTGTCAGTGGGGACCCACCCATGCCCACCCTCTGCACTGGAAGGCAGGCAACCAGATGTTCCTCATGGGCTCAGGAGACAGGAACATGGAAACAAAGCTTGGCCAGCGTTCATGTCTCACTGCTGGTGTGCTCTTCTGGCCAAGGAATGCTGCTAAAGCACAGCGTGATTAAGGGCCTTACAACACTATTGTGCTCGGGCTTCACTGAACAGGCCTGGAGTGATCCTCTTGTGGGTTCATCGGGAAATGCTTGTATGTCTTCTACACCAGGCTTTGGCTTTTGTCTGGGACATGCATGTTGATGAGATGCAAGGGTATCACAGCCTGGGTCTGAAAGCTTTCAGAGCTTCCTCTGAAGACCCTTGGTACCCCGGTGCGCCAAGAAAATACGCCAGGAAAGGCTGTTTGCATGGTGTCTGGTGCTCCCAGCCAGAAGAGCGGAAGGAGGATATGAAAATGAGTAATTATCTTTAAAAGTTATCCAGATGTACTTGCTGGCCTTTCTTTTGTGTACCCTGAGCTGGTTTCCGTCTTCCTTGCTGTAGGTTCTCAAAATCTTGGAGAAAATGGATTTTTGGAGGGTAAGGGAGGGAGAAATCAATGAAGTCAGATGCTAATTTCACAATTGGAAACATGTGAAATATGTCTCATTTAAACGGCAGCGCAGCAGCCGGCCCGTTTCTCCTGGTGTGTTTGTGCGGATGGCGATGAAGCCTTGCAGCGCGGCGGTGGAGAGCAGCAGGCAGGGCGGTAGCCCCTTCCCTGGGATGGCTTTCCTGGCTGCAGCGTGCTGGTACCCTGGCTCCGCTCCCCGTTTCTGAAAGGAAAATTGAAGTTTGTTTTGTTTATTCAAATTGTTCCCGTTCCCCAGGAAAGTTAACTTGAAGCTCTTCTGAGGCTATTAGTTGGCAGGTTTGCTCGTGTGGGTTCAGGCCCCGCTGCCTCCCCCTGCGGAGAGGGGATGGTGCTGTCCTGCGCTGCGCCCGGCCGGGAGATGCTCAGCGGGTGGTGGAGCGCTGCGGGGTGGGCAGTCGGTGGGGCTGGCTGCTGGAGGTGGTCGGGGCTGTCTCTGGGCTGGGGCGGGTGGGCGCTGCACAGCTAGCAGGGCGTCGGGCAGGCTCTCCAGGGCACGACAGGCTGCGGTGGCTGGGCTGGGGGCTTCTCCGGCGACCACGGGAGTAGTTTGTGCAAAGTGTAGAGGACCCTGCTAGGCTGGGGTTTGCTGCAAGCTGCTGCGCCTGCTCTTTGTGGCCATGTGTGCCTTCCCTCAGAGATGGTGCAGGAGGGAGTGAGCTTTGGCTTGTCTTCTGTCCCTGCTTAAACCTCCCAGCCAGCGTTCCAGCTCCGTGTCAGGAGAGGGACTCCTTTAGCACACGGCGTTCATTGGCAGTGACGCCTCTGGCAGCTGTTTTCCTTGGATGTGTTCCCTAGATCAAGAGTCAGCACATGCTCACCACGAGATGTATTTGGTAAACGAGTTGAGAGCAGAGATAATCTTAGACTAGTTTGGTTTGCATGTGAGGACTCACGCAGGCTCAGTTCATATTTGAATACCAATTTGGCGCTGAAGTCTGCTGTCAGGTTCAGCCGTGCAGCTCCTGGTCAGGTACCTGTCACGTCAGCATGGATGTGCACGTGTCCGATTGCCTGTTGTCTGTGTGAGGATGACCCTTGTACTGTGGAAGGGGAGGAGAAATGGGAGCACTTCAGTCGTTTGTGAAGATGGATAAATGAATCCGTGTGTAATGTGTGCTGCAGGATCCTTACGCATCCTTGCTTGTGTGTCCTAGAGAAACAAACCTCTGTGCCCAGCTCCCCTGAAAACTCTTGCCTTTTTCCCACAGCCTGTCATTATGAAGAGCTTTGGATCTTCTGAGTGAAGTCACAGTGTGAAAGGCACTGGGGAGCCAGTTTGTCCACTCTCCAGTACAGATGTCCCCTTTGCACACAGCATGGACATCTGTGTTGGAATATTGCAGCTGGGCTGCTTTCGTTTTGCCAGGAACTCTGTTTAAATCGCTGTCAACATAGAACTCTGCTTTACCTTACTCAAAAGATAACATTATGTGATTTAACCTGCTGTTGTGGGTTTAGCAGGAAGATCAGCAGCTGTTCAGATGCAATGTCATATGCCACTGGTGACCCATCACCAGCAGCGATTCCTGGGTAGTTGTCACTTGGTCGACGCAACGCGTCGGGCGCAGAACACGGGGTGCCCCCAGCAGCTCGCCGGGAGGGAGCATGGCCCTGGGCGTGCTCCTGCCGCGCCTGCTTTCCAGAGCTTTCAGACGAGTGCTGCGTGATGCGCTGCCGGCCGCGGTGGGGCTGGTGCAGCCCAGGCTGAGCCCTGCCTGGCCTGTCGGGGACCTGGCCCTCGGTGTGAAGCAGCGTAGTGATGCTGTTTGAGGCCCTTCTCTTCCTCGCGCTGCTTGGATGTAAATTCATTTTTGCTGGAGCTGTCTGAGCACTGACTGCCAGTTAAATCCATTGAGACAAGCCCCTTTATCTTAAGGAAGAGCTGAGCTTGGGCTGGATGTAAGGTGGAAGCAAAGGGAGGTTCTGCCATACGGGTTCTCGCACCCCAAGCCCGTGCCGTGCGCTGGCTGGGGAGCTCAGGACAGAGACACTGCGCTGCCTGCCGGCTCTGCCCGCTCTGCACCGCAGGGCACTCGCTCCTCGGGTCTTCGGCCTCCGGAAATGCAGCTGCACATCACTGGGCAAGCTTCTAAAGCTGCACGCAGGAGCTGCTCAGAGAAAATCCAGCTCCAGGAGTTGGTTTACAGAGAGGAAAAAGATTTGTGCCTGAACGCCCACGCAGTGTTTTGTGCATTGGCCCGCTCTGATGGCGGGGGGTTGGATGCCCTGTCTGAGCAGCGCTGCGGCTCAGCTGTGCTGCCTGGGGTTTGTGGGTGCTGATAGCAGGAATCAGAGGCTCCTGCACCGGCAGAGATACAGCGTAGAATCAAATGCATGTTGTCCTTACCATGTGCTGCTTGTATGGAAGAATAATCCATAAATCAAGATATTACAAGGTTATTTAGTGATTTTTCAACTGTTATACATGTGTCAACAACAAATAAAAGAAGCATTTGATAGCATTAGTCCGTGTGCCAGGAAATCCTCCTGGTTCCTTTCCTTACCTCGAGAAGGGGGGACCTAAGGCTATTTGGATTAGCACGCTGTGCTGTGCTGCTCCTGCACAGGCAGTGCGTTCCTCCTAAGCACTGCCAAGAATTTGCTTGTCACAGAGATGTGTAATGAGATTGCAGTGGAAAATACATGCAAATGTTTAGCTGCCTCTTTTTTTTTATAGAGGGGAAGAAATCTTGATTAAACAGTAATTAAGAGTGTTTTGGACAACACGAGGCAGTCTCTCTCCCAGGTGCTTAATAAGTGCCAAGACTGAGTGAAGTGTTTATTTAGCATGGTAATAGGAGGCAGTTATTGCTAGGCACCCCAGAACCGAGTCTGTTGCACGTGTAGCCCTGGGCAGCGTGTGCTGCGTGCTCTGCCCCGTCGAGGGCCAGCACGGGCGGGAAAGCTGCCTGCCTGCCTGCTGCCCGTCTGCCTTGCTGCTGCGCCGCGAAGGGAGCTGGCGGGCCAAGCTCTCCTTCCCCGGCT
>Ga0065711_1008152_pt1 | contig 19589 bp, 8 predicted proteins | sample Hoacrofraction12_FD_59098 | JGI IMG/M metagenome (GOLD analysis project Ga0065711, IMG submission 59098) | Hoatzin crop microbial communities from Cojedes, Venezuela - Epithelial fraction 12 v2 (version 2) | ecosystem: Host-associated > Birds > Digestive system > Esophagus > Crop | place... | reverse complement strand
TTTTTTTTTTTTTTTTTTTTGAAGTGACTTTACATTAATAGTTTTGGCATTCTGGTTGGATTTGTAATCTAATCAGGGAACCTGAGCCTTAATGAAAAATAAGGCCTACAGCTAGAATGTGAAGCAGAAAGTACTTAGCCTCAGTATTACGCCAGCATAGATACTAGTTGTTTAATGCAGCTACAAGTAGCAAAGAACTCGTTAGTTCTTTCTGGATTTTATTCACAGCGTGTATGTCATGAGTATTGTGAGCCTGTCAGTTTACATTGTGTGTTACCAAGGTGCACTTATTTCATGGCAGTGTGCTCTGTCCTGAAGCTAAAATTTTACTGAAATGTACTGAAATCAGTACTGTTTCTATTAGTGGTAATTCCAGACTGTAGGCTTGCCAGTGCAGTGAGGTCTGCATGCTAGTAGTAATTAAATCAGGAGAATGACAGTATTTCCACAATGATTTCCACATTGAATTTGTTCAACCTAGCCAACAAGGGCTTGCTACCTGCCTGGAGTGGAAGCTGAACTGTTAGAAAATCAAGCAGCTTTCTCTATTTTATATGTTACGAAAAGTGAAGAATATGGAATTAGCCCATACTTTCCTGCTGCGATAGTGGGGTGCGCTCTTTCACTTTCTTTTAGGTTAAAATTTTCAGTGATATGTTGGATATTATAGTCACTAAGTTATTTGGATAGTTTTAACTCTTAATGGAGAACTAGTAGAATTAATATTGAAACATCACATGTTTAACTTTAGTCAGGTGATAAGCATCAGTTGATCGGTTTTTAAATGTTTTCTTCAACTTAAGGCATTCTCTAATATGTTTCTTCATCTTTATGTAGAGGATATTCTCTCTACTGGCAGTGGGGAAATTTAATACCCTGGGCAATGTGCAGAAACTATAGTGGTTGCAGCTTTTTGCCCAATGTAGATGTCTTTGCCCAAATCAAATGAAGAAGTAGTTGAAATATTCCAATTATTCAGGTATGTAGTAAAATACGAAAAAGTTTAGAAAAAGTTTCTGGTTTAACAGTCAGAAAGCTATTTTCCATGCAGTATCCACATTTAGACACAGGTCTTAATTTTAATCAAATTCCCAATTTTCTGCCAGAATTGTTTTATTAAAAAAGCTTTTGATCATGCTCATTTCGTGCCTTTCCTAAGGGTAATATGTCTGAGTGTGTGCTACAGGTGTCGTCTTCTGTGAGAACTGAAGGTCTATGGATGAAGAGAATTAGGTTTGTTTGAGAAGCTACTACCCAGCACTTTTGTAGTCCCGTGCGTACATTGTCTTTTAAGTCTTTTCTGTGTTACTTCCCTTGGACTGGATAAAAAGCTGAGGATGTGAAATGGTAGCAGCTCAGCCCTTGGCGCAGATGTTGTTGCGGTGGAGAGCTCTCTTCCTGCTAGCCTTGGGATGTGAATTTGTATGTGGAAACTGGGTTTCCTGGGAAGTTCCAGATTCCAGTGAATTTCTTGCACATATGACATTGAGTGAGGCCCTGATAGTCTTTATAGCAGTACTAACTGCAAATGTGTTTCACTAGTCAGCTGTGACCAGTCCCTTTCTTTTGACTTGTTGTTTAAGCTCCAATTATTTCAGCTTTCCAATGCTAATTATTCTCTAATTAAAAAAAATGTTTTTTTCCTGTCCCCTCTCTACCATATCTGAAAATCAGCCTGCAGTTAGCAGAACAAAAGATTATGGCCTGTAAATAATTCACATTTTGCACCTGGTTGAAACTTCATGAGAAATGTTGTCAGAATCGGTATGGAGAGACCTGCAAACATCTTGGCTGTTGGGGGGATTGGAGAATGGAGGAATGGACTGGGGAGGAGAGTTTGGGGACTGTCAGTTTATATTTGCCTGAAATGCTTGCTTACAACAAAAGAGCATCCAGCATTGTACAAAGTCATCAGTTTGGAGCATGACTCAGTGTGGAAAAATGCTACCTACTGAATTTCTAGCATAGTTTCTTGAATTGCCCTTTTAATCAACTTTTTAGAGGCCGCCTTTTAAAGCATCATCTGAAGCCAACAAAGAGCAGCGAGATGCTCAAGTCTTCACAGGGCAGCTGAATACAGTGTCACTGCATAGGAACAAGAGGATGGAAAAATGAATCTTTAATTTTTGATGCTGTTGGTGCTTATGTGGATGTTTTTGCAGCCTTGCAAATAGGATGCATAGACACGAAGGAAAGAATTAAAACTGGGGGTTGACATTTGGACATATGAAAATGTATGGCTGAACCAGGAGGACTGAAGAAGGTGGATAATATTGTTCCTTTCTGTTTTGCAAGTTTTAAAACAGTACTAAATAAAGCAAGTGGGTTATTTTCCCTTACTGCACAGTTAGGATTTAGCAGCTCAGAGCTTTCAGTCACTACTTGAACAGTCTACCTTCTGTTTTGAAACAGAGCAACTTCTGTTCATTAGAAACAGTCAACAATAAATATGAAGAAATTTTCCGTAGTTTGCTTTGGAACTTGGTGGATCGGGTGTTATGGATACAACGCTTTTTTTTTTTTTCTAACAAGGAGTGGCAGAAAAGTCATACAGTGGTTTTTGTTCCAAGAATGTTGCATTGAAAATTAACAGAGTGAAGGCACTATTCAGAGCAGAGTATTGAAACACTGTTTTTATCTGTCTTGTCCCATTGTGAAATGTCTGTTATTTTAGTAGCGTTAGCTAAGCAGTCATTTCAGTAATGATTAATGACAACTTGTAATTTTCTTTTAACTGACTGATCATCCTTTTGTTTTGTTGTATTATTTAACTGTAATTACTTGGGAAGTGGCTTGTAGCTTTAGCTGTAACAAGTATGTCAGTAACTTTGTGCTTTTTTTCAGTTAAATGAACTTGGTGAAATGTAACTCTTGACCCTGTGGTTCATGAGTGTAAAGCAACCAACTGCCCTAGACTTGCGTACATGTAACTGGAAGGTGAATTCTCTGTATGGAGGTGAAAGAAATGAAAACAGTTTTCAGAGCTGCAGTAGTCTTGACATGAATGTGTAGTGATCTATGGACTACAGCTCCAAGGGCTGGGAAAGTAAGTGTGTATGTGTGGGTAGGTGGGTGTGTGGGTGTTTGTGAAAAAGAAGGGGAGATCTGGGTAAAGGAGACAATAACTAAGAGCTGTCCTTTGCAGATATACGAAACCCTTCTAACTTTTTTAAAATGCTAGAGTGCCTCTTTAAAAACTGGGCTATTTTGAATAAGTAGTGGACTACTTCTAGAATTCTAGTATTCTTCTAGAATAGACATACGTTTAACTGTTAAGAGGAAGAAATTAGATGAAGTCTAGTGTTGGCATGACAGATGTTTTTTTGGTTATCTGGGTGATCTTGCATTACATCAGTTTGTTTTCTCTCATATTCAAAAATATTATTTTCCTGTAGTGAATAAACATTTTGTTTGCTTATTAATGAATATACATGTGGCACTTATTCTTGATTTCCTTAAAGGTGTTGGTAACTTGGAATGTGAGAAAGTTCCTGAATGTATGTACTTAAAATATGTCACTGAATTGCATGAAATTCTTTTCTTTTGAAGTTATTCCTTTGAGTTTACAGGTACACCAGATTTTTTTTTGTGGGGGTGTGCAGAAATAGTGTCATTGCTCTGCAAGTAGGAGTGTTCAGCTTTTGAACCAGAAAGCCACTGTCAATTCTGTGCCTTTAATTGAAAATACTGTGTGGGCATTATTCATTCATTCGTTGGTGTACTGTGATGCTGTGGGCAGTGTTTTTGAAACCAGCTGACTCACAAAACTGTATTTTTAGTAAAGTCTGACTCTGGTAGTTATACAGTAGTTACAAGTATGCCTTGTACAAGTTGACACCATCCACGTTTGAGTGGTGTACTTTTTACTGGTGTGGTGTATTTAGGTGTGTTAGGCTGATTAGGCCCTGGCTTACAAGGGGTACCTGAATAACACCCAAATCCCTGCACTCTGAGTTTGTTTGCAGGTTTTCAGAATGTGGTGTGGGTGGTTTGTGTGTGGTTTTTTTTTTTGTTTGCTCCCATTTTTCCCCTTACACACAAATAAATGTTGTTCCGTAGCTTGGTAAAGCAGCAGTGTCTATAGAATTTTGAGAGGTTGGATAGCCAATATTCATCACATTACTTTTGACAGCACTGTTTTATCTCAGCTGAATTCTTGCACTCTAAAATTTCTGGAAACAAAATGTCTCTAAAATACCGGCAGCACTTGTTATCATGACTCATTGCTAGGTTGCTAGGCTGTGTACTCTTCAACAAGCTTTCCTTAAACTCTCTTTTGATTAATTTTTTTTCATCCTAAGTTGCATATAATGACATTTGTTTAGCAGATTTAATCTCTGTTAAGCATTCAGTCATATAGCAGAAAGATGCTGCAGAAAGTGCATTCCTCTTCCTGATACTGCCCTAATTACATAAAGACTACCAGCGTGACTCAGCCACTCCTTACAGCTATGCGCTCCAGAGCAGGAATTATGCGAGCTGCTAACTTACATCGTAAAGCTACATTTTTGGAGGAAGAAACCCCATAACTTGCAAAAGAATTCTAGGATACCATGCTCTTCCTTTGGTATATAGAATTGCTTTCTTCATGAGTGCTTATCCACAGAAAGATACACTTGATTGCCTAATTGACCTCTTTGTATCTCAGTGCAGTACATGTAGACATGGGTCTGGGGACACATCAAAAGACCTTTCTTCTTTGGAATTTGTGACTTATAAGTTCTTTAAACAGCGTGACTGTGAGGTGCTGTTGTCATACATTTTTCATGATAGTAATCTTTACTAGTCTTTGGTATTGTCGGTGCTAGTGATTGATGTGAAGTAACACCAACAAAATGAAGATGGTGTTTCATACTCCTATGCACAAGCTTATCAGTCATAAAAGCTAAAACATCTTCCAATAAAAACCTGAAACTTGCAAGAAGCAAGTGCACTCATGTGAGAGACGCAGATTTAACATGCAGTTTAAGGCAGTCCTTCTGTCCTTGATTTGTTTTTTGGATATTGGGCTTGATATGTAAATATATCTGGAGCACAGCCATCAAATTACAGGCTTCTAGCTGCTTGAACCTTCTGGGAAACTACAGTTTTGGTGACATGGAGCGGTCATCCAAACCCAGAGCCACAGATGGCTGTGCTTTGCTTGTGGTAAATTTGTGTGTTACATATTTTCCTCATTCCTGCCTTTTCTGTGTTGGCTCTGAAGGCGTTTCTTTGATTTCTGATAAGCCTTTTGGAGATGTTAGGTTTCCCAGACCTCTTGGGGAAGAGACCTGCCCTTCGTGCCTGAACAAGGTATTTGGGATGTCTCTGATGGTGTACTAACTTTGGGGTGATGTCCAGAAGGGCGGTGTAAGCAGACTAATAGGGTGAAAGTGTAGGTGGGATTTTCTGAAAGTCTAGAAGCTACCTCTCAAACTGAAATGAGGTAGCACCCTCTGGAGTTCCTTTTTGCTCCTTTTTTAAAAGGTGAAAAGGTTCACACGAATTGTATTTTCAGGGTTAATCCTTACAGGAGGAGTAGCCTGTGGGTGACTTGAATATTTTAGGGTATGTCCACATATTTGTTACAATGTGGTGTGCAAGCCTTGAGCTAATGCCAGCCATGCTAGTAGTACGGTGAAGCACTGTGTTCTGCTGTGCTGTAACAGCGGAGATACTCATGCTTCTTACTCTCTAAAATTGCTTGTTCGTGCTCCCTGATGAGGAGGGACAGCCTCTCCAGGCTGGTTAGCTACATGGAGCTCAGGTGTCTGTAGTCCCTTTCAGCACTGGAGAGTGTTCGACCCATGATTGCTGGGACCACGGTCGCTATTCTGCCACTTCATTGCATGATACAGGTGTGCCTGCATTCCTCTATGGTATAAAATTAATTTTGAACTTTAGTTTTAGGATTTTCTCTAAGATATTTTATAATTATTTCTCTTGTAGCTTTCTGAGATTGATGAGACAGATATAACACTAAATTTTCAATAAAAACCAAGGCAAGTAGCACAGTAGAACAATGCAAACAAAAATCTGCTTGCACTAGAAATGTCATTTCCAATATCAGTTTAGTTCTAATCAAATTGCGCTTGGATTTGGAGGCATGCCAGTTCTGTGCTTGGCAGACACGTGGAAGCTTATGGTAGTGCTGCTTTTCCATTGCAGCTGACCTTGTCGTGAACTAGAAATAATCAGGGCCTGTACAAATCCTGCAGAACAGTTCCTTCTTCTTCCTCTCAAAAGTCAAATTGTTCTCGCAAGCTGCTGGATCTCTTTGCTCACTAGAGAGTAAATCAGTCCAGGAGAAATCACGAGAAGGAGGTTTGGATGAAAGCATTCATTCACGTTTTAAGGAAAGACGTTGGAGGTCTGCTAGATCTACCGGAGGGTGTTTTTGCCTGTGTGTGGGAGGTGGGGATGGGGAAGGGAGCATGCGGGGCAGCAGGAGGTCTGTGTGAGGGCAGGTTCGGGCCTTTCACCTCCCCTGTGTTCTCTTGGCAAAAGCACAGGACTGTGTCTGTCAGTGTGAGGATGCCATCTGCACTGCACAGCCTGCTAGGCTGTTACACAATTGCGCAAGAATTAATCCAAAATCATACTGCTAAACTGTTTTCTGGCTAGCTGTAGTGGCCGCCCAGGGATGCAGCTATTGTACAGTGCGTCAGGAACCAAGCGAAAGCAGCAGCCTGCGGAACCGCCTCAGCCTGGCACTGCGAACGTAATCCCCAGTATGAACAGTTAATGGGTAGATGGGCTGAGCAGACGCAAGCTGCTGAAAAGGGTAATTGTTTTATTAAATTAACTCTGGGTTTAAAAATGAAAAAAAGTAGCCGAGGAGGTAGAGTGTAGAGGGGGAGAACTGGGCAAATCTAGTTACAACAACGGTATATTTCCTCAACTTAATTTAATTTCAGTTTTCCATTTGCTGCCTTTGCATTGCGTGCAAATTGGAAGTGACAGTCTGCAGCACTGAAACAAAATATTCTGCCTGTGTATTTTTGAGTAGGAATTTTTTAAATTTGCAGTAAAATAAGTTAGCTATTGAAAATGTACTATCTGAGAGCCCATTTGATATTTTAATGCCAATCTTGCTGGATGTTTTAAGCTGAGGGCTTAATGGTCATGCTTAATGGCTATACATAGATTGAAGGGATTCTAATACCTTTCTATCAGTGTCTTAATGGGACTTTGGAGTAAAGTCTGGACCACGTAGATCCTGCTTTAGCTTCTACTGCAGTCCTTAGTACATTTTTATGTCCAAGAGGTATCCGGGAAGTTTTATTCTCTGATGTTGCCAAACTTGCATCCAGATACCTACATGACATGCCTGAAAGTTTCCTGGCATCTAAAGGCAAGCATTGGTACTCATGCAAAACATCTGCCTTGCTTGTGCTTGCTCAGGGAGCTGGTGTAAGTTTCGGCCAAGTAACCCCCGGGCTCTGCGCAGCTCCTGTGGGCTCTGGGCATGCACAATGCCTGCTGGCAGCACTGAGCTCGGTCTAGACCATGGCAGCCATGGCAACTTCAGAGAAACACTGACGGGAGTGATGCCCAAACCTTGCGTACGAGCAGCTGAGTCGCAGTGGCAGCACGCTGGTGCTCGTTGCCCTGGCTGGGTGATGGGCCTGTGCCCGTGCTGCTCGCCAGCGCAGCAGGTTCACATGGTGGGAGCTCAGTGTGCTGCGTGGCCAAGTGCCACAGCTTAGCTGCTGAGCAGTGTCTCGTGTGATTGCAGTAGCTTGCGTATCTGTAATTGCATGTCAATTTTTGCATCTTAATACCAGTATGTATGATGCAAGTGGCTGGTACTGTTAACATGAAATTGTACCGTGAACTGATACCACTGAATCTTAATGTGCATCCAGAAACTGAGTTAGTCTTTCTGCAGAAGTGGCACCATTACAAAGGTATCTTGAATTTGTCGCGCCTTGTTTGCTTTTGTTTATAAAGGTGGCTTTTATCCCTACATTCATTCCATTGTTAAAGTACTTTGTGAAGGCTTGGTTTTTTTCTGCCATTAAGGCAGTTTAAACAAATGGATTCCGCCCTGAAGGCTGTCAAGGGCTACTGATAGTACAGTATATTTATGACTTGATCAGAAACAACTACCTAGCTGGCACTTGGAACAAAAAGCAGAAGACAAATGAGCTGGACTTTACCTGTAGTTTACCGTAACAGTGTAAGGGGCTATTTTGATGCTAACCTTGGGAAAGTGTGCCGTGTGGTATTTTCTGTAGGCACTGGGTTTGAATTTAATTTGTATTTTGTGTCATTCTGAAGTAGAATTAAAAAAAAAAAACAACAACATTGAGATATTTCTTCAAAAGGAGTTGGGCTGGAAGGTGAGGTATTGACTAGTAGTACTTGCCTTTTATGAACTATAGGTATGTGTGTCTGTTTCTGGAGGGGAAAAAGCATGGTAAAAGCATACTAGAACGGTTCTCAGATTTTCCATACTTGTTTCACTGTCCATCAAAAACCTCTTTGGAAATGTTGAGAAGGACATTAGAGAACTACATCTGTACTAAAGGTACTGAACGGTGACTCACCAAATATGAGCATATTTTTTTTACTCGCCGGTGTTGTTTAGCACCACAGACTGTTGCCCTGGGCAGCAGAGTTGCAGGGGCCTTTGTGCCGAGATGTGCAGGCAACAGAGCAGAAACTCTTAGTGGGTGATGGCAGCTGGAAGTTTTATTCCTGCGTCCTTATTACTGTGGTAACAAGAGGTAGACCTGGCATTGTCACATGCCAGCCTTTTTCATGTCCTTTAACCTCTTTGAGAGGTAAAGAATTTATATACCAATCGGCTAGGTCTGAATGCATTCAGATGCTGTAGCTGTGGTCTCATTTGGAGGTGCTGATAATCATAGAAGCAAACAAGCTTCCAATGTGTGCTAGCAAAAACTGAAAAGTTTATGCAAGCAGAAGTATTAGGTGTCTTTGGGATGAAATCTGTTTAGCTTTCTTTACTCCCTACATGTAGTAAAGCAGTATGTTTAATAGGAGCAATTTGAGCATAAATGGAATAGAAAGGAGAGGGAATTGTGATTCCAAAGTAAGGGCAAGAAGCTGTTTTGTTTTGTTTTTTTCTTGTTTTTGAGAGCTTTCACTTGTTTGTTTCCAAGTTTGTTGCCTGCTATATTTCATTAAATGTTTCATTAGGTGCTCTTGAATTAAATATTTCATATACCTACATGTGGAACTTAATTGTGCAAAATTTAATAGGTTTAGGGTAGTGAGAGGGGAATATTGGAGAGTCTTAGGTTTACAGGTTAACCTGTTCCCTGATCAGCACTGCACGTGGTTTGAGTGATATTTGAAGTTATGCTTTTTTGAATAAGGTGAACATGGACCTTTTCCCCACAGCAAAGTTTAAGGAAGAAGAACTTTACTTGGTACTTCATCATCATCTTTTTTTCTTTGCAACATACAGCTTTTGGCTAGTTAATGCTATCTGAAAGGTTAATGTGCAATTTTTTTTTCTCTTTATTTCTGTGGAACAAGAATAATTTGGTGCTTTGCTCTTTATAGGTCACTCTTAGAAGTTCTGTTTGCTTATAGCTGTTCTCTCCAGGTGCTGGGAAGGTATATGGTAATTGTTATGATAATTACCCGTTGTCAGAGTAATGTTTGCAGTACTTCACATGGAGATGCAAAAAGAAAAATTCACTGGTCTCATTTTGTTTAGTACGTGAAATGAGATTAAGGGATGGCTTGATCATAGATGTGTGGAGATTCCTGGGGAAAAAGTAGGTAATAGGGAAGTTCTTAAATGAACAGACTGAGAGAAAAATTTGTTCGGTAGCTGAAAGGGGATGTGTGTGTGTGTATGTATGTCTATCTGTCTATATCCTTTTATGGCCGTATATATAAATAATATATATTTAAATCACTGGGACGATTTTTCCATCCCTAGAAATAGGCTAAGATAGGATGTTTTTTCAAAGAGATATTGTGATATTACCTAGTTCAAACAGGAATCAATTCTGGGAACTCTGATGTCTTGCATAATGCAGGGTATTGACCTAATGATTGCTGTAGTCCCTGAACTGTATTATCTGAGTATGTTCCAGCAGACGGTATTTTTAGCAGAGACATTGAGCACCTATTCTACTGAGAGATTAGTTCCAGTACAATACAGAGCATTACTGTGCCACCACTGGCTATTTTAGCCCTCCCTGAGTAGACAGCTTGTCCCAGAGTGCTGAGGCAGAATAGATTTAGGGGATTAAGTTTCATATGTGTGGCCTGGAGGCTCTGCAAGGTACATGTAAACAAGAATTGGTGTGTTCATGCTTTGGAGAGGAGGACAGGGAAGGATGCAAGGCAAAACATTGTTTGAGAAGTTGCCACATCTAAAGAGGTGTGATTGTACACAATCAGGCATTTTCTACCTATTTCCAGTTAAGACAGTAGCCTGAAAGACAGGTGAGATGGGACCCTGTAGAAGGCAAAATGGGTGAAGTTAAATTGGTCCTGGAGAAAAAGCCTAGTGGCAGACTGCCAGGTTGGGAACTGGGCAAGGAGAGATGACCAGAATGAACTCTTTCACATTTTAAAGCATGGGCACTACCTGCTTTGCTAGCAGAAGTGACCGCATGAAGACATGAGAGTGGAAAAGGTTTGGCTGTAAGCAGACGGAAAAAATCACTTTCCCGTTTATGTGTGGGACGGGGGAGGAGGAGGAAATGTGCTGGAGCATAATCTGGCTTGCATGAGGATTGTTTCTTGCTGGACCATGCATTCAGTGCAAATGGTAAAACATTTTGAGAGCCATGAGGTTCAAGTAATCCTCTCACACTGGTCACAAGTGGCCAGAGATCAGGTTGAAGGTGAGGCATTTGTTGCTTGCTCATTGAGGTCATCATGTTAGTTTGGTGCTAAACTTGAGAGCTATATAGATTTCAGAGCATGAATTATCCCTTGAGCAGACCTCAGGTTGGGTGACAGAGATCTCTTGTCTGCACATCCTTTTTGGGGAAGGTGTCTTTCAAACCTCACACAGCCATGGCCACTCTCTGGTTGCTGACTCCCAGCTCTGTGGCAGTGATACATTGTGTAAGAGCAATTATAAAATGAGAAGCGTGTCTGTCCTCGGGGTGAAACTTTCCTGATGTGGTGATTCTTGCTTTTTTATTTTTTTCTCTGTGCTGCATATATGCTAGTGAAATGCTGATTTTTCTCTTAGCACTGCCTTCAGATTTAGTGGTGAGGGAGGGAAGGACACCATCATCACTGCTGGGTCTCTGGATGTTGTACTGCAACCCAGGGGAGGAATTGAGCTGGTAACAAGCTGCTAGAAGTGAGAGATTTCTGTCAGCTCAGCTGTCTCTGGAATGGTGTCTCGCTGTGGCCTGGTTATGGTTATGCATAATGCACTTGCAGCTTGCTGTTACACTGAGTTTTAGAGCAGCAGAGCACTCGGAGGTGCAGCCCAGCTGCAAGGCAGGGAGCTAGCTGGGAGGATTCTTATGGGAAGCCTCCACAGGCCGGCATCAGAATGGCTTGCCTGACAGTCCTGTCATCACTGTAATATTTGTCATGCAAATTATTGATATTTTAGGCACGCTGTTCTTCTTTGTGGTCACTCTGAGCCTTTACTTAGTAGTAGAAAAGAGAAAATTATGTGGCATCAGTCATAACTTCATCAATTCATTAGTGTAGAAAATAAATTTTGACCTTTTTTTTTTAAAAAAAAAAATCAGAATGAAAATATATGAAGAAAATCTTTTTTTACTTCAACCAACGTTCTCCAAGTCAATGTTAAAAGCCTTTCAGAACTGGGGGCAAGTTGGGTTATTGGGATGCACAAGAGGCTACTTAGTTTCGGAAATATGTTTTCCATCTTGATTATCAGAATAAGTCTTTCTAGGCTTTTTTGTACTAGCAAGTAATGTGAGAAGTACCTCTGGAGCTTTAGAAGCCCTCAAGAGTTTGGTGCTGGTAAGAACAATTGATTGCCTTTGTGCTGTCTGCACTGGATTAGTGAAAGAATAAGACTGCTTAGTCTTAAGAAGAAGCTTGCCCTCTGGCTGACCTCACGACATTAAAATAAGGCAGTAGAACTATCTACCCAGTTGACATTTTCTAAATATTAAGTGTTATAGACAGCATACTACAGTGTTTTATTTGCTCAACTTTCCAGTTGTGTAGAGTGCTTTTAGGAAAGTCATATGATTAATTTCTATTTGAAGACTTTCTCTACCTAGAAATAAAAGCTATTTTCTTACAAAATGTTCATTAATGTAGATGAAAGTAGCTTTATTATGAGCTTCTAGTATTTGCCAGGTTTTGTGTTTAGTCGACACAGGTGCTAGTGGATCAAATTGGTTGTTAGTGAAGGAGCTGTGTAAATCCTGAATTATTTTTAATTCTTATTTAATTTAAAAGAAAAAAAACCCCTTATAATAATGATTATGTTATTAGAGAGAAAATGTGTGATCTGTGTTGCACACTGGGTCCTTAAATGCAAATACTATTTGTAGAATAGTTATGCCTATTTTACACATCATATAGTCTTTCCTTTAATGATATTTTTCAAAGGTTTGCTTGATTTCCACTCCATACTAGAGGGTATGCTGACAAGTGAGGTACCACCTGATCATTAATGAACTTTCCATAAAGAATGTGTGTGCAGAAAACCTTACAAATAAATTATGGTTGTTCTCTAGTGTCACACAGTGGGATGTAATGATACCTTTAAAATCAAAATTCTGAAAAGCACTCCTGACAGTGACACATATCCCTGGGTGAAAAATCTGTAATCTGCAATAAAAAAAAGATACAATTGTGCTCTGTGTGATTTGTACAGGGTATTTCTAGCTTGAACTAAAGTATATGGTCCTGCTTGACCAACCTGGTCTCCTTCTATGACCAGATGACCTGCCTAGTGGATTAGGGAGAGGCTGTGGATGTTATCTACCTGGACTTTAGTAAGGCCTTGGACACTGTTCCCCACAGCATCCTCCTGGAGAAACTAGCTGCCCGTGGTTTGGACGGGTGTAATCTTCACTGGGTAAAGAATCGGCTGAATGGCCAAGTGCAGAGAGTGGTGGTGAATGGAGTTAAATCCAGCTGGTGGCCGGTCACAAGTGGTGTTCCCCAGGGCTCAGTTTTGGGTCTGGTCTTGTTTAACATCTTTATCAATGATCTGGATGAGGGGATGGAGTGCTCCCTCAGTCAGTTTGCAGATGACACCAAGCTGGGCGGGAGTGTTGATCTGCTGGAGGGTAGGAAGGGTCTGCAGAGGGATCTGGGCAGACTGGATCCATGGGCCGAGGCCAATTGTATGAGGCTCAACAAGGCCAAGTGCCGGGTCCTGCACTTGGGTCACAACAACCCCATGCAACGCTACAGGCTTGGGGAGGAGTGGCTGGAAAGCTGCCTGGTGGAAAAGGACCTGGGGGTACTGGTCTACAGCTGGCTGACCATGAGCCAGCAGTGTGCCCAGGTGGCCAAGAAGGCCAAGGGCATCCTGGCTTGTGTCAGGAATAGTGTGGCCAGCAGGAGTAGGGAGGTGATCGTGCCCCTGTACTGGGCACTGGTGAGGCTGCATCTGGAGTACTGTGTTCAGTTTTGGGCCCCTCACTAAAAGAAGGACATTGAGTTGCTGGAGCGTGTCCAGAGAAGGGCAACGAGGCTGGTGGGGGGTCTAGAGAACAAGTCTTATGAGGAGTGGCTGAGGGAACTGGGGCTGTTAAGTCTGGAGAAGAAAAGGCTGAGGGGAGACCTTATTGCTCTCTACGACTATCTGAAAGGAGGTTGTAGTGAGGCAGGTGTTGGTCTCTTCTCCCAAGTAACTAGTGATAGGATGAGAAGCAATGGCCTCAAGTTGCATCAAGGAAGGTTTAGATTAGATATTAGGACAAATTTCTTTACTGAAAGAGTGGTCAGGCATTGGAACAGGCTGCCCAGGGCAGTGGTGGAGTCCCCATCCCTGGAGGTGTTCAAAAAACATGTAGATGTGTCACTTTGGGACATGGTTTAGTAGGCATGGTGGTGTTGGGTGGATGGTTGGACTTGATGATCTTAGAGGTCTTTTCCAACCTATAATTCTATGATGCTATATGTGTGCTGATATAATTTCAGTTAGTTGGCAGCAGTCCACTCAGCATTGTTGGAGACGGGCACGCTCTGCATCAGCAAGCATTGGCACGGTCATAGTAGATCAGTAGGTAGCTTTGGGCCCTTATGTTTCCATTAGATTTTGGAACAAGTTTTGTGTCTGGAGTGGAGCATTTTGGCTTAGTTTCCATTGAAAAGGGTATAATTTGTGTACACTGAAACTGCTTTGTGATCCAAACCAACACGTGGTAAGTGAAGATGTCGGGGAATTTGCTTTGAGACAGCACAGCTACTCCAAACCAAACACTAATGTGGTCGTGGCCCCTAAAGCTGAGAGTATGAGATGCCTTTAAAGTATACTCTGTGTATACAGATCTTCAACTTTGATGTTGTGTAATTGACAGTATCCACACCAAGATAAATATAGGTACGTGAAGTTTGGTGTAAATGGGGAATCTATATAAAATATTCCATGATTTTGTTTGTATGTAGCTGTACTGCTGACGTTTTATCACCCTTATATGTAGCTTTATTTGTTCCCTGTCTTTTCAGACACGCACATTTTGATGTGTGTGGTTTTTTTTGTGTTTTTTTTTTAAATTTGGTTACACTTTGGGAACTTGAAAACACTTTTTTACATAAAGGTAATTTTGTAAACCAAATATTAGTTAATTACAGCTAGAACGATATGTTATGTTGGCCAGAGTTTTTCTTCGCTTCCACAATCTTTAGTCATGGAGCCAGTACATGAATTGAATTTTGATGAGACTGCAAGAGTGTTAAGAATGCAGAGCAATTAACAGAATGATAGGGTATAAGAAGTCTGAGACGGCTGTATGCTACGAAGTAGTTTGTCAGAAACCAAACAAACTGGAACAAAAGCTAGAGTTTGTCTCAGTGGGGAAATAATGATGAATGAGGCACTCTTACCTTTGGAACTTGCTAGATATTGTTCTTTTTCTTTCCTCTGAAGGTATGCTGCTCCACTGAAATCAAACATTTCACAGAAGTGTTCTGGCTCTGACAAAGCTCCTTTCCAGTCAAAGGAGAAGTGTGAGCCTTCTCATTGCTCTCGTAGCAAGGAGGCTTTCATTTGAGGTGACGTCCAGGCTTTGGAGGTCCTTGCTCCCAAATTACTACTTAAACTGTTCTGCATTTTTATATCTTTCTGTTACTATTTTAAAAATAAAAAAAATCAATTTTTACGATGAAAGCATGAAGAAGTCTGATAAAACTGGAAAGCTTGATTTGAAAGTCTGAAACAGGTCATGCAAGTTATTCTTTAGTAATGCATAGTACGCATACAGAAGCATTAGGAATTCTAGGCAGGTCATCAGCTTGAAGTTGGTGGGTGAACCTTCAGGGAAGATAATATCATTTGCATGAACAGTTGTATGAGTTGGGTTCTGATACAGTCAGCACTGTGGCTCGACTGAAAGCTTCTTCGCAAGATGAAAAATTCTAATTTTTCAGTCAGTAAGGAATTATTTTCAGAACTCTTGTTTACATTGTATGCCTTTCTTTCTGATTATGAGGATTTCTAATTGTTCTTTTTCTCTCTTCCAAAACAGAATTAGACCACAGCTAGCTAAAGAGAAGATTGAAGGATGCCATATTTGTACATCCGTCACACCTGGTGAACCTCAAGTGTTCTTGGGAAAAGATAAGGCCTTCACTTTTGATTATGTCTTTAACATTGATTCGCAACAAGAAGAGATCTATTTACAATGTATAGAAAAACTGATTGAAGGTTGCTTTGAAGGCTATAATGCCACTGTCTTTGCTTATGGCCAAGTAAGCTTTTCAATTTTATATGAAAGTATTTATTTTGGAATAAACATTTTCTTGTAACTGATCACTGTCTTCAGTTTCAGAATGCATGAATTTGTTTTTTAGCATCTTGGTTTTATTTTAAATGAGGTATCCTGTAGGAGACTGTTCAGGAGTTTGTATAGATACTGTGCAGAATGGCAATTGAAACACAACATATATATAGTCAGTAGGTCTGAATTAATAGTAATGCTGAAAATAACATGAGTCCATATAATTCCTGAATTCACCCCAATGCAGCAATACAAATTAGTGACTTAATCAGTTGATATAGAGAGATATGTTGTACTGGGATTCTTTTTCGTAACAGTTATCCATCCTTCTGCATTTTCAGACACTTCTGGGGAGAGGAGCTTTTTAAAAACAGATCCTAGGGAACTTCAGGCCACATTGTTTGTGAGCAAAATGCAGAGATCAGATTCTAAATGCAGAGAATTTTTTGTAGAGAACACACCGTCTCTGTACACTGGGGACACATTTCACTTCTCAGAAAAGCTGAAATGATTGAGCGCAATGTGGAGAATGTGCTATTGTCTTCTGAATATTTGTTTAGGAATTGATTGCATAAAATTTGGGCTTGAATGCTGAATTTCACCACTGTTAGATGTCTTATCTCAAGTTAGCTAGGTGAAGTCTAGTCCTAGAGAAACAAAGCAGTTTGCAGATCCAGTTTAGTAGATTATATTCAGCTGCATGATACTATCTTTGTCTTAGACTTGACCCACTAATTAAGTGAAAACACAACACTATGTTGTCTTTTATAGGACTTGACATTAAATTATTTTCCTAGTGAAGGTGCAGCTTCAGTGCCGTCAATAAATTGAGAACAACAGTAATATTCTACCCGAGATATTCAGGCGTTGTAATTAACAGAGTAATTTGATCTACTTCAGTAAAGAATTGCAAATGCTGCTTCTACCTCCAAAATATATGCTTTAATCAATAGTCTTGGTTGAAAACGTGAATTATTCTTTTGACCTCAGAGATGATAGCTCAAGGCTGATGTAAGTAGCTTAGAGGAAGTTTGTACAGGAAAGGTTATGAAAAGATTGAACAGGTTGCTGCCTTCTTGTGTGTGATCTGTGGATAAGCAGTACAGTTTGCCCAACTTCTGCTGTTTATCTAATTTTAAAAATGACCTGTTGTTGTGCATGTTAATATTGTAAAGATGACAGACTGACTTAGTAGTCGCTGTCTAGCACTAGCGTTCACAAATTGTGTTTCTCTGTGATGACTCTGTACTATTAAAGTGTTCTAGTGACTACCCCTTTGTCAATTTAGACAGGTGCTGGCAAAACATACACCATGGGCACTGGATTTGATGTCAACATAACAGAAGAGGAACAAGGCATTATATCGCGTGCTGTTAAGCATCTTTTCAGATGTATTGAAGAAAAAAAACAAGCTGCTATTAAACAAGGACTTCCACCTCCAGATTTTAAAGTGAATGCACAGTTCTTAGAGGTAAATACAATCTGTGTTTGTGTGTGTAACTTCATATATTTTTTTGGAAAGCCAATTAAACTTTTTTTTTCTGCTTGCTACTTCTACATTCTTTTCCCACAAGGTGTTTTGAATTAATCTTCAAGATTGCAAAAGGAAATTTTGTGGAGTTTGCGTCAACTCTTCAGTTTATGAAAAAGAGCATTTTATCTGATTCCACGTAGTAGTTTCCTTTACAGGGTTATTTTGAAGTGTAGAAATATAATAGTTATATTAGTCATCATTTATCCCTTTCTGCAGCACACATTTGTTTGTGGGGGACCTGTTGCTCTTGTCTGTTTGTAATTCTTTACAAAACCTTAAAGCAAGAAACTATATATTAAAAAAAAAGAAAACAGTTGTGCTTTTTTCCTTTGAATAGTGGCAGTGCTTTACCTGCTATTGTTACTTTGCCATAGATTTCTTTAGCTTTCAAAATCTGTGCAGGAGACTTGTTATATTCCTTTCACCAAAGAAGAAACCTAGCATAAAAATACTTCTTTCTGTGATCCCCAGTGGCTTAAGACAGGGCTTCTGTATCGCTGTTTCCTCTTCCATCAGACCCAGAGGAAACTTGGGTCAGTACTGTGGAAAAACTGTTCCCTTTGTGTTTTCTTGTAGACACAGCTACTGGTAAGAGAGGTCATAACATCTGTGATCCTTCCGAGCTGCAGCAGCTGGGTTTAAGTCTTGCAGCTTTTAAGCTGTGTCTCCTGCCCATGGAACGATTTTTTAAATTGATTGATTTGAGTGTAACATATTTACATTCGCTACCAAGCTGCAAAATCTGATACTTTAAGCACATGGAGAGGAGGAATCAATTTAAGGAAGAGCAGGTGTAAATGTGTATTGCTTAGTTCAGTATTTGCAACTTTACATATCTACTTCAAGGGTGGGGAAATCCACTTTTTTATATTACCCAGGAGAAAAGTTGTTTGTTTTATTACTGCTGGAGTAAACTAGGTCCTTTAGTCATATGTTGCTATAATTGTTTTAAAGATTAACAAGCTGGCATTAGTTTTGCATTAGTATAGGTTTGTCACTGCTAACCTTAAGCAGAACTTTTTGTCACTCTGGCTAATGTTTGCATAGAGAGAGTTGAGGCTTAAGTGTGGGCTGTGGGAATGCTGTACTTTTCTGTTCTCTTTTTGAACAATGAGGAGCTGCAACAGTAGTAGTGTAAGGAGTAGTAACCAGTCTAGTTTTTGAATTCCGTGTGTTTTTTGACATAACATTGCAAATGTGACATTGAGAGTCCCAAAATACAGAGCACTAATGGAATGTTACAGTGATAATGATATGCAGAATTGCAGCCATTGCAACGTATTTCAGATTAAATGTACATACTAAAACCTATCTTGTTTATCTAATTTAGAGAAAGGTTAAATTACATATATAATATTTTTTCCCTTAAAACATTGCTGTCTTTGGTAGATTTTTTTTTTATTCTACTGAGGCTAAATTGGAGCTTTCCCAGAAAGAAGTTGTTTCTGATTAATTAAGTAGTATACACTACTCTTGTATCAGAAAGTATCCTCTTCCCATCCTGTGTACCATAAGAGCTGGATTACATAACCAATAATTTAGTCATTGAACAAGTTGAAGCAAAAACAACTTTGAAGTCTGACAGCTGGACAACTATTGGGGACGGTGACTTCTGTTTGCTGCTTTCTGGCTTTTCTTTAATTTGCTGCAGTCTGCCTCTCAACTCCTCGCTTTTCCTGCTAACTTTCCCAAAAGATAGGCATATGCAGTCCCATGCAGTTGTAGGTGTATTATCAGATCCTCTCGAAACTGTGGCATCAGTTTGTTTGCACTTAGCAAGGTAAAACATTAGTAACAAGGCTCCTACTTAGAATATTTGTGCCTAATTATTAAATGTAATTCCTGTATAATATGTAAAGAATAAAAAGTGTCACATTCACAAATGCTGATACTTTTCTTCGGGATGGATTTTTGCTTGTGAGAGGAGAAAGCTGTTTGCTTTCAATATGTGGGAGAGTACATTGGGTGAATACAGATCTATTGTAGTGGTTCTTGGGCTTTTACCGAGGGACTTTGATCGGGGATTTAATCAGTCTGGCCTAAGCTCTGCTGAAGTGAATTGGTGTAACCAAATTAACGATGCTGGAACTGTTGCAATGTAAATCAGCAGAGACCTGAGCCATGAGATGCAGTGAGATGCTGCTTTTCCTGTTGTGTTTTTTTTTTTTTTTTTTTTTTTT
>Ga0065711_1037673_pt1 | contig 19590 bp, 9 predicted proteins | sample Hoacrofraction12_FD_59098 | JGI IMG/M metagenome (GOLD analysis project Ga0065711, IMG submission 59098) | Hoatzin crop microbial communities from Cojedes, Venezuela - Epithelial fraction 12 v2 (version 2) | ecosystem: Host-associated > Birds > Digestive system > Esophagus > Crop | place... | reverse complement strand
ACACACACACAAAAAAAAAAAAAAAAAAAAAGTTTTATTTGGACTTGGGGTTTTTAATCAATTCATTGAATAAGGACTTAAAAATAGTATGGTTGAAAATCTTACCAGTTTAAGGAGTTAGTCTTAAATTTACTCAAGGGCTACTTTTCTGTAGAGCCCAACTTATGATATGGACATGTCTTTCTATCCAGTTTTGTAGTTTGTAAACTGTCAAGCTTTGAAAACTAATGGTGTGATTTCATTTTTCTTGTTGTTTCGGCTTTTTCCCCTCCAATTATTAAAGTTTACGGGGCGGGGGGGGACTGGTTGTTTTTTGGGAGTTTTTTTCGAGAGACAATTCTGTTACAGAATTGTTACAATGACATCTACCCTGACATTGGTAGTTAGGAAGTGTGGTTCTGACCTTCAAAAAGGTACTACTTAGTACTGCTGAAACTTAGTATTTCCTAAGTTGTATTCTTTAGTTTAAGACTCTGCTATGCTAAGGCATTGTTTGAGCAATGTTTTGGTGATTTCCCCGACTTTTAATTAAAGTCCAAAAATGTTTGAGTCAACTGTGGTCTTGAAACAGTTATGGTGGATTCTCATACATCCCTATCGGGAAAAAATCTGTGGGCTCAATTGGTAGGTGTGGTTTTGTTGGCGTGGGGTTTGGGGAGAGTTCTGTTTGTTTTAAAGTTAAATACATGCTAACAGTAAATACGTTGTACATTTTGATGTGTTTATCAGCCTTACTGGTTTTAGATGTAGTCAGGCATCTCCTCAGTTAATTCAGGTCTTTTACTGGGCATTGTGGAGAGAAGACAAAACTGTTTCATTAACATTAGCTGATGAATTTAGGAAAAAGTTGCAAACCAATTTCTAGGGAACTTTGCAGAATACTTAATCGGTTTACAGATATTCTTTAAGGTACTTCTAGAATTTACTAGATTTCAAGTGAAGACATTTGTGAAGCTTATGGAAAAGTGAAGACCTGTGTTATGTAGCATATCGAGGCTGTGCAGGTGACGATTTGTAAGTATTTTTGTAAATAAATATTAATTCTCCTCTTTGTATTTTGAACTGCAGACCCACAAGATGAAAATAAAATTGGCATTGACGGGATTCAGCAGTTCTGTGATGATTTAAGCCTGGACCCAGCCAGTATCAGTGTTCTGGTTGTAGCATGGAAGTTCAGGGCAGCTACTCAATGTGAATTCAGTAAAAAGGAATTTGTTGATGGCATGACAGAGTTGGGGTAAGTATCTATTTCTGCATAGTTCATAATGTAAGGCCTGAGCTCAGTTTCTGTTTAAAATATTTTTAATTGAATTCAGTGTGAATCTTCAAAAAGCTGTTAAGGCTGGTGCCAAGCTTAACAGGTTGCCTGTTGTGTCCCATCTTCCTTAGCGTGGTGCCTTACTGCGAAGCCTTAACAATGACCGCAGTAAGGGTGAAGCCAAATAATTCCTACCTGTACAGTAAGGAGGACAGACGGATACTGCATCCAGCTGTGGAGCCCTCAGCACAGGAAAGATATGGACCTGCTGGAGCGGGTCCAGAGGAGGCCATAAAAATGATCTGAGGGCTGGAGCACCTCTCCTGTGAGGAAAAGCTGAGAGAGTTGGGGCTGTTCAACCTGGAGAAGAGAAGGCTGCAGGAAGACCTTAGAGCAGCCTTCCAGTACCTGAATGGGGCCTATGGGAAAGATGGGGACAGACTTTTTAGCAGGGCCTGTTGTGAGAGGACAAAGAGTAATGGCTTTAAACTGAAAAAAGGTAGATTTAGATTAGATACAAGAAAGAAATTTTTTACAAGGAGGGTGGTGAGACACCAGCACAGGTTGCCCAGAGAAGTGATAGGTGTCCCCTCCCTGGAAACATTCAAGGCCAGGTTGGATGGGGCTTTGAGCAACCTGGTCTGGTTGAAGATGTCCCTGCTCACTGCAGGGGATTGGGGCTAGATGACCTTTAAAGGTCCCTTCCAACCCAAAGCATTCAGCGTAAGCTGAACTTTTTATGTAATTCGTAATAAACATATGCATGGTTGTGTTAAGGTTTTGAGTTGGCCTGTGTGCTGTTAAAAGCTGAAAGTCACTGGAGATACATGAAGGAGGAAAGTTCAGTCGGTGTTAAAGCAGAAAAGAACCTTCAGTTCTTTACCTTATCACCACCAAATGCAACTTTTTTTTTTATCAGTTTTGCAAACCGTAGTTTTCTCTTATTGCCTGATATACTAGATACTTCATTTGTACAGAATATAAGAAATTGAAATAAAAATGAGGGTTTGGTAGTAGAAAAGGTTGTTTAGTCTGACAGTGTACGGAGATGTTCTGGGTAGTAGACTTTGAGGTTAAACCACGTCGCTTCTGTTTAGCAATAAAGTCTGGCATTTATCACTGTAAAGTAATATTTTGTGTATAACTTTTCCTTGGAAGAGATGCTCTATTTCTAATGTATGGAGATGTCGAAATGATTTTTTTAACAGACTGCATTAAATAGGTGGAGAAACTTGTTCATGTTTCTTGTAGCTAAATAGTTTTGCTTCATCTTAGAAAGGCGCCGTATAGTTTTCTACAATAGACCAACTTCTAGCAAATATGGCGGTTGTTTCTTGAGCAGAGGTCCTAGCAGTCTGAGGTTACTGACCTCGCCAGTTACTGATTTCTTTCTAAGCTTTCATTTTTAAGTTAAGGGTATTCAGAAAATGTGATGAAATAACTTCTGGTATCATCTGACGTCTATTGCTTTATTTTGTCCCTTTGGCTAGCTTTGGGTAGAGACTGTGAGAAGAATTAGGATATTCTAGCCATGGACAGCAATCAAGTGCTCATGCTTTTGTATAAAAGGCTGCCAGCATGATTTGACGTAACTGATTAAAGGGTTTTTGCTAAACCACCTGTGGTTTCTGGCTTGGATTTTGTTTTGTAACGTTATTGCCACATTGCTCCTATGTCCTCTTACTGTCTCTGATACAGTCCCACAGAGGTCTGTGATTTTTATCTCTTTCTGCTCAACACACATTATAGTGTTCTAGAAGCATAACCTGATCATACCCGCTTGCCACTGCTGTGCTGCTTATTGAGAATTTGGAATGATTTTGTTATGTACTTGAGGTGCAGTGTCTGTGGGTTTTAGCATTGAACATAGATGAAGTTTTGAATGAAAAGAAGTTCCCTGAGGCTTAGTTCATATAGCATCTTTAGGGTCCCTATGGGAAGGGATGATATTTGTCCCCATTGTTAACTAGATCAAGGCCCTGTGAAACTGAAGTTCTCAGTTGAAGACTGTTGGCAGAATTCTGTATCTTTTCTCCACCAGGTACTGCTGGAGGTCAGAAAGGTACCTATTTTTATCTGTAACATGCAAAACAGTTGAAACTGCATCTGCATTTTATGGATTTTGCTGTAGTTATCCATTCTTTAATAAAATTATTTTTGAATCTTTAGGATAAATACAACATTTAGCTACTGAGAACTTTCAAATGCAAGATGTTAGTTATGACAGCGGCTTCTTTGAAACCTATTTCCCTTGCTCTGAGTTTCTAGGTACAATTCAAAATATTGTAATATGCTGTAAACCTTGAATATTCATTTGATTCCTTAGCATAGAGGAAACCCTTTTTCTTTTTAAAATTGCATCTTGTCAGCTCAGGTGCTTTCACTGAAAATGCTCCAGGCTTGTGTTATTAAGGAATGTGTTGCTGTTAGAATCTCAGTAACTTGATTCTATCTTAGCATACCTGTGCCAGGCTGTTAAATGGTTTGTCAGCCTTCAAGCTATGGTCAAAGGCTTGGTTTTTTTCCTAGGTTTTTATCCGCAGGTGTTCTATGGTGGGGAGAGGATGACTGCAAATCATAGTTCATTTTGTTTGAAAGTCCTCTAATGTTAAGATTAACTGTGCACATAGTATGCAGCTTTTCATTTAGGTAGAGCAGGGAGTAAGTAATGTCTCTCTAGGTTAAAGCAAAAACCTTCACCGTTGTGTTACAACAGCTATAGAAGGGTAAAGGATGATGAATTTCAGTGAAGTTTATATGTTCTTCAAGAACAGAATAATAGCCATTGTTTCAGTTCATAAACTCATGAAGAAACCGAGAAAAGAAGTTAAACCACTGAATCCTCTTTGGGTTGTGTACTTAGTGGATGCCTGTATGTAACATTCCACTTAAAATCGTTTAGTAAAGGCATAGGAGATTTTATATTTTTCAGGAATGCTATCCAGATCCAGAAAGATACTCTGTTTTTATCTTAACTACTGTTTTATTTTGCTCTGAAACTAAACCTTGAAAAAAACAAACAAGAAGAGAAGGATAAAAACAAGTAAAAAGAAATATTAAATATTTACCAATAACGTAACCTTTTTTGAACAGGTGTGACACCACAGAAAAACTAAAAACTCTGTTGCCAAGACTGGAACAAGAGCTGAAGGATCCAACAAAGTTCAAAGATTTTTATCAGTTTACTTTTAACTTTGCTAAAAACCCTGGACAAAAAGGTCTAGGTAAGTAGAAAGAAAATTGAGAAAATATCTACAGACAGTGAAGTCAGTTCCAAATACTTTCAATAATACAGTTTTCTCATTGATGATTCTATAGTAAATTTATTATTGATTTCTTTCACTGACTTCTCTTTTCCATCTTTCAACTAATCTATTCTCTAATGTCTGCTTGGTACAGATAACCTAATGGGGTTTTCTAGTATTGACATTTTCTCTCCTCTTGTCAAAGGAATTTCTTGCAGTTCTTAAATACTTGTCATAATTTGTTTTAAAAGACTGAGCTAGTGAGATCCTTGTGTTTTCCATTTTGTTCAGAACATCTGAAACAAGATGTGTGTATCGGCTTAGAAAGAGGGAGAAAACTCTGGGCAAAAGTTATTGTTCTTCTAAGAATTTTTAGTTTTGGCTCACAGTTTTTATGTAAAATTTAGAAAAAGAATATTATGGACTTGTTTCAAAGCAAGTAAATAGAAATAGGCATACAGTTCATAAAGTATTAAATTACTATTCTTTAGAAAGTTAGAGATTTGTCCCAGTCCATGTCATGTATTGCTGGAGTAAAATGGATACATTATTTATTCTCTTCAAATCAAAAATACCTATAATTTGTGAACAGATGAAAAAAATTGTAACATGAAAACTGATAGCCTTTCAAATTTGTCTACTTTCAAAATACAGCATGTGGGAAAGAATTAAACTTTTTTTGTGTGGAGTAGCACTGTACCATCATCACTGTTCTGTTTGTGCAGTGGGTAAGAGGAAGTGGGTTTTTGTAGCATAGCCGCTTTAACTCTGTGTCTACATCACTTGGCAAGCACGTTAATAAATAATTTTTCGCAAAAATTGTTGGATGAGAAATGAGATGAAGCAGCAGAACACTGATTTAGATCTTCTCAACCAGAGGTGTCCATTCCATGTTGTTTTTTGATAATTACTTTGAATAGTGTCTCTTGTCTTTCCCAGTGTCTTTTTTTTTAATCTTTTTTCTTTTTTAAACTGTGGGCAACTTTTAGCCAATTTCCATTCTTCTTTATTTTTTGCAGCAATTTAATTTTTCAATACATGTGTCGCTCTTTCATGGATCACATGCCACCTTTCCAGACATAAAATGAAATAGTCTTGTAGTGGTTCTGTGAGGCTGATTGGAATTCAAGTCCAACTAGCTAAGGCTAGTTGTTCATTTTCTTGCCTCTCTTCATTAAAAAGCGTAGTACCTTGAGATTGCAGAACAGGTAAGTCAGTTACAGCTGAGGTTTGGAATTTATGGAATACCTGAAGGAATATTACAAGTGGCTTCCTGTTTTAATTGGCTCAGTTGCAGCATGAAGCTCATGTACTTGGGAAATGTCTGAAAAGCTTTTCACCTAAGCCTATACAAAGAGGAGGAGGGAAGGCAGCCCGACTCAGGTTATGGAACTGAATGTTCTGGTTTTTTGAAGTGAGGAGGAAAAAGGAAACTTACTTGTATTCCATTACTTCTGTTTATTTGGTATGGAGGCCTTTTCATTTGTAAGTCTGTCGTCTTTGTTGTGTAAGAATGGTACTTTTTGGCAACAGAACACCTAAATGCCTTCTTGAAGTAAGAGTTGAAGTGTTAGTGGCAGAAAGAAAGAAATCCAAAAATTAACGTTAAGCTTGAAAGAAACTGTAGAAGGAGTTGACTGGAACTATTGCTGATTTCAGTTTTCCAGGATTTTAATAATTCTGGTAATACTGTTTCTTAGTTTCAAGTAGTGCTTAGTTCTTACGTGGCAGTATTTTGGTTATGTTTTTCATCGGACTTTTTTTCTGGTTTTGCCAAGATGAGTCAAATAAATATAAGCAGGTGCCACTGCTCTTATTTCAGTGGAGATACACCATATTTCTGTCTGGTGTGAACTTGGATCGCTATAGGTTGAGTAGAAAAAGAGTGCTGAGCAAGCATATTGACTAATTTTACATTTTGGAGTGGTTGAGGTCATTGATAGCTTATCATAGTAAACAGTGTATAGGTTTGGAGTTGGAATCTTTTCAGGGAATGCCTGAATGGAGCAGAGAGATGGAGGAAAAAATAAATTTATGGATTGGTGTTTACAACATACTGCTTCCTGCTCCAATTATTCTAAGAGTTATGTTTGTCCTCTTTCGGCAAAGAAAAAAATTCAGTCAGTTCTCGTACAGGAGTATCTGTATGAGCTGAGAGTTCTAGTTGCTTCAGCTACATTTAATCTAGGCTTAGGTGCTTTTTTTTTATCCTCTTCTCTGTAAACACATGTATTTTCTCCTAGAATTAGAAACTGTCCATCTTCCCTCCCTCTCTCCACGACTAATGTAGAAGTGTTTGGTATTTGTGTCCCAAGGACTGTGTGCCCTATTGTCAAGGAGATGCGGGAATTTGTCTTGTCCATGTATGAAGTCTGTTTCTCTCTTACTAAGTTTGGAGCCTTGGCTCGGGATGCTTCTACGAATTCAGTCCAGAGAGTTAAACAGAACGTACAGTTGGATTTGTTACCAAATGAGCTGGTATAAATCTCTGCCTAGCTCTGTCTAGGTCATCTGAAGGCGTTGATCTCCCCTGCTTCCCCACATGCACGTTAGCTGACACGTAGTGCCGCAAAGCTACTGCCCTAGCTGCTTGCCTTAATGTTTCTGGTGACATGCTCCCATGATAGTGCTTGCCTACTTATTCCCATACACTCACACTTGAATTATGACTTGAAGAGGTCAGTATGCTTATGGAAGGTAGGGATAAAAGTGAATGGTTTTAATTAATGAAGTGGAAATAATTAAAGGAATTATTTCCTGACTTTCAATTACAAGATATTTTAATGTGATTTTTCTGGGGCGTGAAGTGTCCAATACTTCTGCTTATTACACTTGCAGCTCAAATCACTGAGTCTGGTAGCTGTTGCACTCATCGTTTAGGGGAGTGGTCTGTAGTCTCAAAGAGTATTGCTTGATTCCCGGGTACACACATGATGTATGAATACACCTGTTTGAAAACTAAGTGAACGTGGCAGAGTGCCAGTGACAAATGGATAATTCTTATTCTTAGCAGATTGTTAATGAAAACTTTTTATAAGAGAAGATGCAATTGAAATAGACCTTCTGTGGATCCTTTGGACTAAGTGCTAACATGTCTCTTTTTTAACAGAAATAACACGTGAGACTAGAAAAATGTCTGTGATAGGCAAAGAAGACTTATTTATGCAATTATTTTTTGTGTTTGTTATCTTAACATATTGAAACTGTAAGAAATTAATGAAATGCCTCTGAAATGTCTGAACACTGATGCTTTGGTTGAGTCACGTTCATTGCTCTATCACTATTTTAATATGTTTCTGATTACTTTTTTATCTATTTATGCTGTTTTGAGAAGTGATAAACAGTAGTTATTACTTTATTTTTTGCCCCATCTCCCCTGAAGAGCATCAGGAAATGCAGTGATTCATGGGTTGCTCTTTAATACGCCAGGTGGTTGTTCAATTTAAGAAATAGAGAAATGCCTATTTAGTGTATTCCCTTGTGCCAGACGGAATCAAGGTCTACCATACCCATTCCTTGCAGATGTATTTCTAGCCAGGTGTTTGGTGGTCTGCTAGTGATGTATACTAACTTGCCTTTTCAGTTTCGGTAGTTACCAGTAAGATATGAGATCTGATTGGCAGTGGTCCTCTAGCTTAAGAAGTTTGGGAGCTATTGCCTTCATATAGTCTTAAATTTCCGATGGCGGGTCTCATACATCTATGTCCGTGCTTCCTCAAACCTATTGTTATTTTTTTTCCCCCCACCCTGTTTCTAGCATTTAACTTAGATCTGTGTTACTGAACTCTTCAGTTCAATACTTACTGGTCCAGAGTAAATACATAGAATACATGTTTCCTTAGAGTTAGTAACAACTTTGTACATGGTTTGGCAGCTATGTATACATCTTCCCTTGGGCTCTGGGCTGAGTAAAACCACCTACCCTGCCAAATTTTATCTTCCAACCCCCTGATATTGGAATTATACCTTCCAACCCTCTTTTCCTCTGCAGTCCAATTGATCTAACTTTCTTTTGTCTTGTCATACCCGAACAAGCTAGATATCTTCCATGTGTCTTACATATTTTGCTCTTTGTTTTACACCCCGTTACTAAGTTTGCTGATGTTTGTAACACTGATACTGTCTGCAGTTTGTGATCTATTATATTACTGAGTTTCTGCAGAACTGCAATGCACCCAGTTAATTCTGATCTCGTATTTCTGCAGTCAATTATACCTACTAGCTATGTGACTTTGCAGTTCTCTTTAATGAAAGCTTACTTATTTAATTCCAAGTGGTTTTCCATTTTATTCAAATAATTTTGAATTCTAATCCTGTCCTCTACCATGCTACACTTTTTTCAGGCTTTGTAGAAGTTGCAGGTTTAATAAAAGTTTTCTTTGTTGTATTGTCGGAGTTTAGTGTTGGACAGTCTTAGATACAGGACTGACCCCCAAGGACGAGTTACTTTCTCCTAGTTTGGCAGAGAACCACTGAGGTTCTTCTAGAACCTCGTTTGACTGCTGTGAAGTCTCGAAGATGGCAGGTAGCGGTTTGAGGTTGCTTTGACATATTGAGATGAATTTCACCACATCTAGCTTCACTTTGGGCATGAGCGCTTTCAGGCTGAATTTTTGAAAGTTTTTTCTGAGATTTCTGTCAGTTTTCATTGAACCTTTTTGCCTGGAGCATATCTTGAAAAAAAATCTGTGAGATATCAACAGAACACATGGTATCTTTTATTACCCCAGCTGCCATTTGTGAGGGAAGGAGTGGAAAGGCACAGAAGCCCCTCTTGGAACTTTTTTTGACAATAGAAGAAAGCAGGACTGCTCCAGGAAAGCAGTCCGAGGGGAGGTATGTGTGTGCATATTTGTGTTTTATTTATTTTTAGAATAGCCTGTCTTCCACTGCTTTTTGATTTCTTCTTATTCTGCAGTTCCCCTCAGAACCAATGCAAGAAATTCTGCCTTTATGTCATTAGATGAGAAGAATCCTCTCCAATAAATTGTTACATCTATGCTGTCATTCCTCATAATAGGCACAGAGTTCAGTACACCAATACTCATTCCTAGAAATAGGACTGCCTTTTATAGGAGTCTCTTTTCCACAGTTCGAGTGGTGACACTAGGGAATTTTTATTTCTCTTTGTACCTGCAGGACTTCTGTCTCTATAGTCTCATCCAAATTGAATGTTTCCATTTACTTTTACTAGTTTAATATTGTCAAGTAGTTTGCTTCGCTCTGGACACGTGCTGTTTAAAGAAGTAAAAGTAGTACCAGTCCTGCTAGGTGACAGCTCGTGTACATAGTGAGATGCAGGCAGCAAAAGGATCTTGCGAGAGGTCGACCATGGTTTTCTTTAAGCAGAAAACAATGTTCTGACGATATGTTACTCAGGACCCAACTGTCAAGTGTATTTCAAATCCATCTGAATAAATTTGATTATTATCTAAGAAAAACATGGATGCTTAGAATAGGTAAGACCGTTGTTCTCCAAGTGGCGGACAGAATTCAGGAAGAAAAGATGGCAAGGTTTCAACTGAGCAGTGCCACCTGAATGGCCACATATCAGACCTGGCAGGCATAATATGTAGATCCATTAACCTTCATCTGAGTGTTTTGGATATATTTTGAGATAATGTAAAAGATGCAGTTAATTAAGGTCTGGCTTGCCGGGAGACTTTTACAAGGAGTTATTGTGGATAATGGTGTTCTGTCTGTTGAATCTGCTCTCTCATGGTCTTGCTACTGTATTTAGTACAATAAATCTTTAAGTTTTGCATGGAGCAGATTTGGAGAGGTTTATCTTGCCCTCTGCTCCCAAGTTTTAGCCTTTTCTACTGCAATTTGAGTGAAATTTTTCATCCTAGCTCTTGGTTGGTAAGTGTACTAAAGAATAGGATTATAGATCTCTTGTCATGTTGTATACAGAGCAGTTCAGATTTCTGAGGGTGCTGTTCAAGCTCAAAACAAGGCCATAGGTCCATCTTTTTTTTTTTTTTTTAACCTGATACTTACTGTGAGTCTCTTAAGGGATCTCCCTTTGAGCCCTAACAAGACATGTTCAGGAGATTCCTTGTGCTTAGGAGTTTGCTACAGTTTGTTTCAGTACCATGGAGGAACTTAATGCATTCTTTTGTGGTCTTCAACTTTCAACATGGAAACAAAAAACAGATTTGGTCCTTCATCACTCCTTTGTGGTCCCTTCGCCTGCTTGCTGGCTCAAAAGGTTGTGCTTCCTTCTCTCTGCCAGTTTCCTGGAATCAAGCGAGAGATGATACATGAGGAGGGCATTCAGACTTGAATCAAATATTACCTCAAGACCAGAAGAATGACTATCTTTGCATCCAGTATGTGGACTTCAAGAAGGTTTCATCTTCTGTGAGCAGATGAGTATAATGTGCTCTTTTTAATTGAAGCAACATCAACTTTGGCTTTCATCATAGCAGTGTCTCAAGATTCTTTGAAGAGATGCTTAGACATTAGGGAAGGGTATTTTCCCACCCCCACCCCCAACTAGTTATCAAGATTTCCTCCACTTTCAATGAAGAATTAGATTGATCCATTTGTAGGGTGTTTGTAGGAGTGGGTGGATGGAAGAAGTTGAGGGAGTTCGATAAGTGAATTTCATATTTACTTTGGAAGAGGTCTGTGAATGCTGTATTGTAAGTCTTTCAGTGGCCTTGGTCTGTGTTTTGTGGTCCTTGTTTTATTTTTATTCACATTTTTCTTTCTGAAAATGCCAGCAGTTTAGGAGAAGCTTAGTATAGAACAGGGTGCTCTGATCAAAAAAGGCCAATAGTAGCAGCAAAAGTGTGGTGTAACTGCCAGTTTCAATGCCTCATTGATTCCTTTACTGGTGATTGGCTCTTATTTGGGACATGTATATCCAGTTAACTTTAAGTCATCTGTTGTAGTTAATATGACTTGTACATGAAAAGATTTGCAGTGTTGGAATGATTTTTGAAACTGGCTGCAATCAGGATCATCAGGCTGCACTCAAATTCAGGTTTGGATAGTTATCTTCTAAGCCTGGTTCACATTCAGAAGCAGTTTATCTGCTTTTGTGCAGTTGATGCTCAAGATAATAAACATGAAGGGTTCTGCATGGAATCGTCCTGCTTCAGTGCAGCAGATGCTGAGACAGAGGTAATAAGCACAGTCAGACCCTGGCCGATTCCTGCAGAGCTCTGCTGAAATCCATGTGCTGTGCTTTGCCACTCTTCCCCGTCCACCATAGGGACTTAACTCTTTGTTTATGACTTTGCAGGGATGAATGGATCCATCTCAGCTGGATCCTGGCTTCTTCCAGTATTTGTATCATACCCCTGATCTGTTTTCCCCTATCTTTTCCTTCTGTGGGGAAGCTCCTAATTGCAGATAAGGGCTATTTTGCTATAATTTTTTGGCAATTTGGTGAAGCGTTTTTAGGTTGAGTCCTGATGGTATTTTCGTGTTATTTTGCTGTGTGGATTTTATTTGTTTGTAGAAGAAGAAAATGTTCTGTTTAGGAAAAACTAATTCTTGTGTCCATGTCCTTAGTAATTTGGAAGCCGAAGAAGACTCTTAAAATCATTCAGAAATGAGGAAACAAGGAATCGAGTAACTCACTGAATCTTGCAAGTATTCATTTGGTGTTTGTTGGTCAGGTAGTGTGGTAGTCCAGCTGTTGAGATACATTGACACCAGTTTCCACTGTTCCCCCACCTGCACCAGTTTTGACACAGTGTCCAGGAATTTTATTGAAAGAAAATGATTTTGCGCAATGTAGTTTTTGTTTTAGCTTTATGGAAGTGTGATATTTGCCTGTGATCACAGTGAGAAAACAAGAGGAAAGAGATCAAAGAATATCAACCAAATGACACTCCAGGGCAAATTATATGACTGTAAAGAAAACATCTCAAGTTCAGTCTCTTACAGAGGCTACATACACTTTTACAAGACATTTGAGTGATCAAATAGATTTCTGTGTCTTGCATCTGTCCAGATTAATTTTTTATGCAGTGTTGGGAACAGGAGAGTTTCTTGGCTACTGTCTTTTTTTCAAAGCTGTAGAGTAAGTTTTGGTTAAAGCACTGGGGAGAGAAAGCCTCAAACAAGGGGGCTCTTGGCTCTGAAATTTTAATTTCCAAAATTTTTTTATCCCCATCCTTATTAACAGGTCTAATAAAAGTAACTTTTTCCTCCTACATGCTTTTTTACATTCTTTACTAATTTGTTGGTTTGTGTCTGTATGTGGACTGGGTAAGGCTGACTCATCCTGTTATTGGGGGGGGGGAAATGCTGCCTGTGTATGCTGTCCATGCAGTTTGAGAGAGTACTCTTAAAAGAAAACGCGTTGGTGAGCACTGATACTTACAAAAAAGCTGCCCAAAGTCTCTCACAGAGACGGCATATAAAGTAGCAAAGCTTTACAATATTGATAAGAAGATTAAACATCCGTAAAGGAAGAAACAGGCAATACTGGGACAATCAGTAAATGTCAAAAGATGAAATTAAAATAAATTATTTGTCTCCAAGCTCTAAAACATGATAGACTCTACCATCATAATGTACAGATCTGTACTGGGTTTGCGTGGCAAAGTTTTGGTAGCTGGGGGGGCTGTGGGGGTGGCTGTGAGAAGCTTCCCCTATGTCTGACAGAGCCAGTGCCAACCGGATCTAAGATGGACCCACTGCTGTCCCAAGGCTGAGCCTATCAGCGACAGTGGCATAGTGTATTTAAGAAGGGAAGAAAACAGCATAACAGCCATTTGCAGCTGGAGAGAGGAGTGAGACTATGTGAGAGAAACAACTCTGCAGACACCAAGGTCAGTGAAGGAGTGGGAGGAGGTGCTCCAGGCACTGGAGTAGAGATTTTCGCATGCAACCTGTGAAGACCACTGTGAGGCAGGCTGATCCCCTGCAGTCCTTGGAGGTCCACAGTGGAGCAGATCTCTACCTGTAGCCTGTGAAAGGGACCCCATGCCGGAGCATGTGGATGCCTGAAGGAAGCTGTGATCCTGTGGAGAAGCCCGCACTGGAGCAGGCTCCTGGTAGGATCTGTGGACCCATAGGGAGAGGAGCCCAAGCTGGAGCAGTTTGTTCCTGAAGGACTGCACCCTATGGAAGGGACCCACACTGGAGCAGTCTTTGAAGAGCCGTACCGCATGTGAGGGACTCATGTTGGAGCAGTTCATGGAGGACTGTCTCCCGTGGGAAGGACCCCACGCTGGAGCAGGGGCAGAGGGTGAGGAGTCCTCCCCCTGAGGAGGAAGGAGCAGCAGAGACAGCGTGTGGTGAACTGCCCGCAACCCCCATTCCCCCATCCCCCTGCACTGCTCGGGGGGAGGGGGTGGAGAATTGAGGAGCAAAGTTGAGCCCAGGAAGAAGGGAGGGATGGGGGGGAAGATGTTTTTAGGATTTGGTTTTATTTCTCATTATCTTACTCTGATTTGATTGGTAAGAAATTAAACCGATTTCCCTGAGTTGAGTCTGTTTTGCCCATGACGGTAATTGGCGAGTTATCTCTCCCTGTCCTTATCTCGACCCATGAGCCTTTCATTGTATTTTTCTCTCCCCTGTCCAACTGAGGACGGGAGTGATGGAGCAGCTTTGGTGGGCACCTGGCATCCAGCCGGGGTCAACCCACCGTAAGAACCTAGCTGGTATGTGAACTAGGGACTATGAGGGCAACAGTGACCAGTAGTAAAGCATTCCTATAAATAATGTAAAGATTTTAAAATCTCGTTAGGAGGCCAGTGTAATGCCTTTAGCCTTTTTTTCGTTTAAGTGGTGTCAGTAATTTAGGTGGATTAGTTTAATATTCTGACGGCTTCAGACATGACTGTGTGGACAGCTGTGTTGGTCGGGCAGGCTGAGGGCTGGAGAGCTCTCTCTGGCAGAGGATGACAAGTGAGTGCTGCAGTCCCAGAGTGCTGTTTTGGCACAGTGGGTCTAAATGAACTTCATTTCATGTTCCTCATAAATCCTGCTCTTCAGCCAGTTCCTTGCTATCTGTTGATTTATCTTTCTGTTTTCGCACTTCCTTGATTACTTGTGTGCAATGACTTCATTGCCCTTGTCCAAAGCCATAGCAAAGCGATGAGGAACGTAATTCGATTTTTTTTTCATTCCTGCAAGAATCTAATAATGATTTTTTTTATTAACAAGATAAGCATTTGATCAAATCTTGAAAGTAAACACAGGCTGTCTAACTGATAATGTATTTCTTCTTCTGCATTAATTGTGCTAATTTGTTATCACGTCGAGCTTTCTGTTCAGTCAGGGTAGAAGGGGCTGAGGGTTTTTTAAAAACAGTTTCAGAATGAGGCTTTAATGTTTCAGAATAGATAATATTGCTTGCAAAATGCTTTACTGCTGATGGTGAAAATCTGATTGTTTAAATAGTTCAAAAGTGTGAAGAACTCAAAAAATGTACCAAAACATGTTTACTATAATGTTATTTAGCAAAATAATATTTAAAATAATGAAAACATTCTTTTACTAATCTTTTCCTCCTTCTTGAACTTGTTTTACTTGTATACATTTTAAATTTTTTTTTTTGTACTTTTAATAATTTTGTAGTGGTAATTGGTGTCCCTTTTAGGTGACTCAGTTCTTAGGGTTTTACTACAGAAAGCTTTACAGATGTTGTATATAGCCACAACTAGACTCAATATCCAGAAAGCCGAGTATCTCGGTATTGAAACTTTGTTTCAGTGTGTGCAAAAATTTTGTACTGTAAAGCCATTATACTGAAGGGGCTGCATGACATACAGTCACTAGATATTGTCGCTGAAGATATTTTGGGGTGAAGGGAAGGCTCAAACTGTTGTATAATGTACAGTATATGATGTGGTATTTTTATGATGTTCTTTAGAAATTAACTTTTAGTAATTTCAGGTTTTGGATATGAACATAGATGTTTGCAGTGAAGTCTCTTCTGAACTGGTCCTTGCTTAGGTGTTAGTTTCCAGAGATTCATGCGTCTGTCCCTTCCTTTCCATTTATAAAACTTACATTATTAGTCTATAATGTGGGAAGCACATTTTCATAGTTGTAGTTTGATTTAATTTTACTTTGAATGGTGCCTTCATATCTGTGCAGCATTGAAATAGGTATTCCTAAGAATGTGTAAGAAATCCATGCTTTGCAAAAGCATCTTCCTGTGGGGTGCAGAACTCCTGTGCCATAAGACTTTCTTTTTTTTAAACTATCTTTTGGTGCTGTCTAATTGTTGCAGATACACAGAGTTCCAGTTCTACATTAGGGTGCTGATAGTACTATCAATAAACAGAAATGCTGTAGAGTTTGTGTAACTAGGTCTTCCCCTTAAAGCTGAAAAATCCTATTTTGTCTCCTCCAGTGCTCAGTTTTTCAATCTAGGCAGGGAAATGTCTTCAGACAAAAGTGTAGGCATATCCCTTGAGAATGTAGCAAACCAGAAGTCCTGGTTTTCTCAAATACTTTAAGATTGCATAAACGAGCACCACTACCAAAAGTGATAGTCCTTTTGTTCAAATGTCTCTTGTGTTAGTTCATGAGTTTGTGTGATTGCAGTGAACCAGATGAGGAAGATTTAACTTTTTTTTTTTTTTTCCCCTTGAGCTAATTTTAACCAAGATCAGGACTTCCCTCTGTGTGCTTAATGGGGAGAGCAGCTCCTGCCTGGACTCGTTTCAGCCACTACAGAGCAGCATCCTCAGCAGGATGCGCTTTTGTTGTACATTATAGCAAATAATTCCTGTATCTTTGTGCAGGAGAATCAATTCGCACACACTTAATGTATCCCTCAAGTATCAACTTAATTAAGATAGTATTTCACATGCATGGCGTTGAATATAATTTTACAATAATCCAGTTCGCCTTAACATAAAACTAAATTTGACAGATACCCAAATAAACCAAGGAAGTGCCCTCTTCTTTCCCTTTTAACTTTTTTTGTGGCACCTTTAACCATCTTTGTTTCCTTGCCTGGACCTTCTTTCTTTTTCCAAGGAATATTGTATCAGAAGTATAAAAACTGTTCTGCTATTCACAGTGCATTTGGCTTAATGTTGTCACATGATAGATTTGCGAGATTGGCTTGGAAAGGTTGAGTCTTCGTAATGAAGCCTGAGTGAGTGGGATCAAAGCCAGTCACTTCACAGTGAAGTTTAGAAACCTGTAAGATTATTCAGATTTATCCCTTCCCATTTCTTTTGCTTTTCATTTGGGACGACAGGTATGAATAATTAATCTGCATATCTAAGCAGCAAGTAAATGCTATTAACTATTCCCTTCTATGAATTTTTGTGTGAAAAGTGAGCGTGATGGCAAAGACAGGAAGGGCTGAAAGAAGTTTATGAGGGCAGAAAGCAAGTTCTGTACTGAGAAGCACTCTGACCGTAGTAGAACAAACCCCAGCAGCCCTGTCTCTATATAGCTAGGTACAAGCGTACTGCATTTCTTTACGTCTTAACTATGGCACTTCGCCTGGGCCCCAGCCCTCGATGAAACATGTAACTGGCGATGTTAAAATCTGGAACGTCTTTCGGACTTGAAAGTTGGTTTCAGGTGACAGTGTCCTTTGGTTTGTAATGTGATACGTACAGTTTGAAATATCGTGCTCCTTCCTTGTAGGTGGAGGTCAAGCTTCCATCTTATCTGCTATGACCGTACTTTCTATTCAGTTTCATATTTTGATTATACTTACTTTATGCTGAAAGCACAACCTGAAATCTTAATGTATTTGAAGAAAGGCTGTGCTTTATTCTGTGGCTGCACAGCAGTACGTGTGTGTTTAGTGCAGTTACCCATGGGACCAAGCACAGAAGCCTTGAGGTATTATGAGTTGCTGAGAATGACAACAGCCCTTTAACAAAACATCCTTTCTACTCTTACACTGCATCTAATCTTGCTCCTGCTTTTCCGCTTGATTGTGTGGCAGCTCTGCATCCTCCTGCAGGCATGCAGGAGCCAAGCGCTGCTCTCGGACCGGTGCTCACGGTGCAGAGCAAGGGCTGCTGACTTGGGCTCACAGTTGGGTGCCAGTGTTTGTCTGCTAAATGGTTCCGGAAGAGAAGAATTGTTGCTGTAAGGGGTGCTGTAGAATTATTGTGGCCCAGACAAATCTTTTTTTTTTTTTTTTTTTTTTTCCCCTTGTGTCCTTGAATTCCCTTTAAAGTCAAATGTGTCTAAAATGTGATAAATTAACGAGAATTGGCACTTGCAGGCTTAAGTTTTGGGTTTCTATCAATATTTGCAGTGTTTGTGCATATATCTTCTTAAATATTTTTATTATTATTTTATTGTAGACAGAGTTATTGATAACTACGTTGTTCCATTTCTGTAGATTGAAAGTGGCATTAATCCAGCACTGCTGGATGGTGACAAAAAGACTTTAATCTTTATGACTGTGATGTTCAATATGCAGTTTACACTGTTAATGCTTGTCTTCCACCCTTTGGGTCAGTGAGAGTAGAAAGCACTTCCGTATAATTTTTGTAGTGATTGTAAAAGAATGTTATTCATTTGTGTCATAAGATACTGGATGTAGCATTAATTTTTTTAACCAGAAGAGTTCTGTTGCGTATGATGTGCTGCAGTATTTACGTGTTGCTTTGTCTCTTGCAGATCTAGAAATGGCAATTGCATATTGGAATTTAGTCTTGTCAGGAAGGTTTAAATTTCTAGATCTTTGGAACAAATTTTTGTTGGTAAGTACGTACCGTATTCCTTTCTGACTATCGTAGTCCGCAGCAGACTGGCTTGTAGTCTGTGTGCTTACAATGAAGACGAAAATAGGATGTCTGAATACTTCCTTTTGAACCGTTTACTTTTTGAGAACCGATATTAAATAATCTTAAATCAAGCCACATTAAATCTTCCCTGAGTCGTTTTCTACTTGAGAAGAATGCAGAAAGATGTAGCAAAGCAACAGAGCATTCTGCTTCCTTGATCCTGTATCCTCCTACTTATGAAAGCTTCTGCATGAAGTGAAGCCGTGTTTGTAGATTGCACCTACGTTGTCTTTGTTCTCAAGACAGCTGTGATTATTGTCAAATATGTATTTTACCATGCTCTGCTTTTTGTGGTGTGAATGCATAAACTCAGTCTTTTTTTAAATGTCGATTCTGTTATGACTGACTTAACCTGAGAGACTTTTCTTTTTAAGTGAAAGTTGTTGTCTGAGTCATTATTTTGACTCATTTTTTAGATAATAGTTGTGAACTGATCTTGATGAGTAAAGATGCATAAATTAAACTTCAGAAATCACAAAATTTTCTTATTAAAGACTTGGTTCATTCATCCGTGTTTCTACATTTGCATCTCCATGTACTTGCATGAAAAATACCTTATATAATGTTACATAATGTATAATTTATCTTGATTTTTTTCAGTTTATCTTTTTGTCTGTAGTTCAGGAGAACTAAGAAATCTTTCTGCATTTTGTCTCAATCACCAATGCTGAATATGGAAAGTGTATACTTTTTGCAATATTTTCTGAATTTTTTCTAAATTTTGGACAGTATATTTATTCACTGAAGAATATACCAGTTTCATCAAGAGAACTTGTGAAAACATTTGACGTTTTATCTGCCTTAATACGCTTCACACAACCAAATTAAGATCTATAGCTGTAACTGAAGAAAAGTCGTAATATTTCTTTTTCCCCACTTGGTTATGTGATCAAGTTGGTTACAATAGACAGTTCTGCAGATCTCTACTTCAAGCAATAAGCTAGATGATCTGGTATAAAGTGTCTTACTTTGCTGCAAATATTTAACCTGATTGTTTACTTGAGAATAAATGTTTAGATTCAACCTAAGAAAGAAGCAACTTAGGACTCCTTAGGATGGGGGGGAGAGGGGCTTATGTTTTTTTTGTTTTAAGGAACCTTTTCCAGAAGGTATGTTTGCTTGCCCTGTATTTTGCAGTCAAGATACAACATTCAGCTTGAGTGAGAGGACATAGAATCACAGAATCACTGAATGGTAGGGGTTGGAAGGGACCTCTGTGGGTCATCTAGTCCAACCCCCCTGCCAAAGCAGGCTGCACAGGACCTTGTCCAGGCGGGTCTTGAATATCTCCAGAGAAGGAGACTCCACAACCTCCCTGGGCAGCGTGTTCCAGGGCTCCGTC
>Ga0065711_1037672_pt1 | contig 19591 bp, 10 predicted proteins | sample Hoacrofraction12_FD_59098 | JGI IMG/M metagenome (GOLD analysis project Ga0065711, IMG submission 59098) | Hoatzin crop microbial communities from Cojedes, Venezuela - Epithelial fraction 12 v2 (version 2) | ecosystem: Host-associated > Birds > Digestive system > Esophagus > Crop | place... | reverse complement strand
TTTTTTTTTTTTTTTTTTTTTTTTTTTTTTTTCCCCCCAAGTCAGAATGGTAAAAAATCAGACTACTTTGAACCACTACTGGTTCTTGGCCTCACTATTTCAGCTTCCAAACTGTGAAATGAGTAGTTTCTGGTGGATGCTGTGAAGGCAATCTGTTTTGGCTGTGATGGAGAAAGGGTTACTTTAATCCAAATATAGTGAATGCTGTTCTTGGAGTGTTTTGTAGCTAATATTTAGCTAGCTTTAGGCTGAAGGATATGGATCCAAAAACACCGTGAAGAACAATGAGAAAGAGGAGAGTATATGCTCCAAAATACACTTCTAAGTTTTGCTTTAATTTTTGTGCAATGGCCTGTGTCTTGTAAAACTCAGTACCTGAGGAAATATGAGTGTGATAATTTGCATGGGTTTTTATTTGGGAACTATGTTATGTCATAACTTGCTGTGCAAGCTCCATGCCAGACTAATGCAAAATGTCAGGTATTAGTGTGAGTTTTATTCATATTGTATGAAAGGTATAGAAGACAATACTGTACTTTGAGAATGGAGAAATGTGATTTGGGTTATTTTGGATTGGGAGATTAATTGTAAAAGGATGGGTGCTACTCTGTTCTCAGGTGTTTCAGAAGAGATGTAGAATTAGCAAAGACCTTACAGCTGTTTCTGTTTCAAAGCTTTAGTTTACTGTATTTTTGTGTGTTGGAGTTTTGAGAAAATCTTTCTTAATCAGAATGTTTGAATTTTTTTGTTTTTGAGAACTGTTGTGAGGTGGAGGGCTTACCTGTGGTTCCAGGATGGTGATTGAGTCTTAGTGTTTTACAACTCTTGATTTTATTATGATCCTAGAAACTCTTGCTAGGAAACACCAATAGTAATTAAGTAGTCATGATATGGATAGATTCTATGAATGTATCTTGTGCTAATACTTTTACAGCTTTTATGTTTCATTCTAGCCAGAACACAATTTAAATAAATAAATTAATAGTTAAATAGACAATGTTAATTGTGAACAGTGGATTTTAGCCCAGATTTAGCTTATTGGTGTGCCTAATGAGTTCTGCTAGTGATACTTACATTTTAGTAGTACTTAAATGTGATTCTGTTTTTATTGACATCTTCATAGTTTGTTTTTTTTTTAATTAACTGTTTATTACATGCTGAAGTAACACACTGGACATGTTTTCTGGCTTATTGAAAAGTACTAGTGGGTGGTTGCTTTTTGTTGGTTAGTAATTTGAACGTCTTGGTATATGCAAAACATTTTTTTCATCGTATTCCTGATTTTGAGGCTTTTAGACTTCATTAGTTTTAATGTTTGGTGACCTATACAGTTACCATACAGTTATTTAGCCATATTTATAAGATCCTGGACAATTTTCATTACCTCTGTTTCCCTGGCTTTACTGGAGGCATGCAAAACATACAAATTTGAGAACTCTGTTGTGGAGATGAGTGTTGTCACCTAGCTTTGACAGAAAACATGTATGCATTTATTGTAGAAGAGGTAATTGTTGCACTTTCCCACTTTCCTTTGCTTCAACTAAAAAGCCGATTATCGGTCCATTTAGGATTATAGTCAGTTGGCAAACATTAAACTTGCCTTATGCCGTTCCACAGTGGTGTTAGGCTAGTCTGCACTAACTCAGAAAGCTGAACAAGCTTCTGCTAATTGCAGGAGAACAAGGTTTGAGATTGTTGTTGTTGTAATGCAGTGCAGTGTCTCTTCCTATTTAAGGTACTTCCTGTCCCAAATAAGTTAAACAAAGGTACCCAGACAGATACGCTTTTGCAGTCTAAACCTGTACTAAGAGCACTTTGTTATTATAGATCGATGTATCAGCAGCTGGCTGCTGCTGTGGGCACTGTTCTTGCCAGCATGACATTCTGCTTAAAGGCTTTTTCAGTGTTAACTGGAGAACCGGCTGCTCTTTGTATCTGCACTAATGGAGAAAAATATTAGATCTGACTTGTGTAAGTGTTAACTGGATGTTTCGTGACTCTTCTGTTTACCTCAGTTAATTACAGAAAAAATTAGTGTTTTCATCTTGCTAGGATGGAGGCTTTGACTTTAATTTTGTAGTGCTTGTTGGGCTGTCCTAATTGTGGGTTGGGTTGAGTATTCCCCTGGCTAGCTTGCATGTCAAATCATCTTTGATAAGAAGGAAGCTCATCTCGGTTATTACATAGGCTGCATAATATTCTGACCGCTGTCCGTATGGGCGTGCTTTAGGTTCCACAGAATTGCTGAGCAATGTTACCAGCTTGCAGTTTTTATCAGTTATCAGAAGAGTAAAGCCAGCCAATTTTTTGCAGATTTGACTATGCTCCACTTGATGATAACCATAGAGCTAGCAAGGCTTCAGTTAGTTTTCTGGTGTCCACTAGAGTTACCAGTAAAGGCTTTCAACTAGTATACAAGTCACAACTGCATTCACAAATCTGTATTTAAAAAAACAAACCCATATTTCAGTATTGTTCAGGTATAAGACAAAAAAAAATACTGCAAATACAGAGTAAATAATTGTCCCTTTAAGTCAAGAATGTTACAGAATATACTTGCTTGTTCTTCTGCCGGATGATGTTTCATAGTTTATCCTCTTCTGGTTTGTCTTTAGAAATGCTTTTTTTGCGTTGCTGTGTAGTTGCAGTTTTGTCCATTTCACTTTATATGGCACTTCTGTTAACATTTTTCATTTTCTAGGTACGGAATCCGCCCTGAAAATGTGATTATATATGGCCAGAGTATAGGAACAGTACCATCTGTGGATCTTGCTGCTAGGTATGAAAGTGCTGCTGTAATTCTTCATTCTCCACTGACCTCGGGAATGCGAGTGGCTTTTCCTGATACAAAGAAGACCTATTGCTTTGATGCTTTCCCAAAGTAAGTTGTAGGCTTTTTTATTCTGCATGCATTCTACTCTATTGCAGAAGTTTTAGACTAGAGAAAGAAATAATATAGCAAATTCTCTGAAATTTCTTTCAAAGGTTTAAAATAAAACAGTTGGAGAAAAAATCAGAGTGAGTAACAGCAATGAGGAGCGTTTGACTTCAAGGAGTTTACATAACTTTGTAAATCTTCCAGGTTTTTCACATCTCTAATCGTTTCAGTGGGTATCTGTTAAATAAATTACTTGTTTTCCTGTATGTAACCCCTAATATCACTAACAAGCAGTTCTAGTCCAGTGAATTGCTTATCTGGGGAACTGTGAACAAAGTCTTTTGTGTATGTTTCTGTAAGTAGCAAAGACTGGAAAACTAAGTAGACCCTAACTGAAGAAAATTCCTGCCAGGTGTTTCAGAACTGTGTCACTAGTTGGCCATTACAAACTGGTTCATTTGTCTCAAAGAATTACTTGTCTTTTGAGTGTCTAACTTTAAAGACCTTTTTTCGACATAAATGGTCGAACTTTAAGTGCTAAAATTCTTTCACTTCTGACGAGCACGTTTTTACTGAAAAACACAGAATTAATATGTTCATCAGTCCAGTGACTGATTTTTTTGATGTGAATGTGGCAATGAATACCACTTTTAGATGGATTGCTCAGTTATTTGATGCTAATAGTTTCCAGAAGTGTGTTTTCTTTCTGCATGGCTTTACATGTGCTGCTGTAATGGCTTCCAGGGTGTTGATAAGATCTAATTTTCTAGTGATTTAAACAATGTCAGAATGAAATTGTTAAAACTATATTGTGTAATTAAAGAATGAAATGAACAGTCTAGTCCTTCAAAAAGATTTAATAAAGCTCACTGTGTTCATAGGTATAATCTTTTTCTTACAGCATTGACAAAATTTCTAAAATAACATCTCCTGTGTTAATAATCCATGGGACTGAAGATGAAGTGATTGACTTTTCACATGGCCTAGCGTTATTTGAGCGTTGCCAGAGACCTGTAGAACCACTGTGGGTAGAAGGAGCGGGCCATAATGATGTGGAACTCTATGGACAGTACCTTGAAAGATTAAAACAGTTTGTGTCACAGGAACTGGTGAACTTGTAATTTTTTTTCTTTGTATATTTACCTGCTTTTTCATTTCGCTGCAGAACTGCACACCTTGATAAATACAAAGTATAAAACCTGAAGATTGTGTTTTCAAATCATCTCGGTTGCCTTCATTAAATGTACAGGTAATGATTTGTCAACATAATTAGTGAAGGTTTTAATGCCAGTATTATAAACTGGACTTACCTGATCACGCAGTCAAGCTTGGCAGTTCATATTACTTTGTGTGAGTTTTTTTTCTTCTAAAATGTACAAAAAAAAAATCACAAGGAGTACTGTATGAAATTTTAATTCTATAAATTCAAGTGCTGCAAAAGTGTTGCCAAATGCTTTAGCATATCAAAATCAAGTTTATGAATATTTTTTAAACATCTCAAAATGTACTGTGACTTAATCTGTTGCACAGGTGTAAATGAAAAACCAGACTTCTAAGCAGTTGTTCTGTAAAAATGTAATAGCCATGAAATTTGAGCAAATACTAATGTATGTAATAAGAACCGATAGTCACTGGAAATGACCCATGCCCTGTTATAGGGGGAGGGGGTCAAAATAGATCCTTTTTCCATATGTTTTGTATCTTTTGTGCTTAGTTTTACTTTAGTTGGTTTGTTCTTGTGTTGTCCCTTATCTTTCGGGCTATACAAATTTACCCACTCACCTTCTCAGCAGTCCTAATCTTGCCAAAATAATGCCACAAGTTGTCATTGTTGTAACATAAACATCATTCACATGATTGCTACTGAGGCCACTAAGTACTTCACAGAAACCCGTAAGACTTTTAGAACTTAGAAGGCTTTGTGGACAACGTAGTTTTAAACATTGATTGCGTAGAGATGCAATATTTCATTACAAAGAACCTGCAAGTTTATCCAACTTTGTAATAAACAATTTGCGAGTTTGCAGTTGTCTGATCAGGCTTACTTTTGGATGTTTAGTGTAAAAGCTTATTGTTTTTTGAGTATTGTATGGAAATTTTACTAATTGTGCCTGGATGGGGTGGGGGGAGGGGCAAGAAGAGAATGTTGACATTTTTCTATTAACTCATAGTAAAATAAACTTTGTAAGTTGCCTTTCCCTTGAATGCATTTTGCTTGAATAAAACTATGAAAAATAAATTTAATTATATGTAGCCTATTTGTAAACAAAGTAATCTCCAACTATACACACTGTGCTTCTAATTTTAAGGCCTTATGTAGTTAATTGTTCTGCTTGTTTTTTGTGATTGAGACTATTGTATACATAAATGTATCTTCAAGTGTTGTGAAAACTTTGGTTAAGATGTGTTGATTAACAGTAAACAATATTCCACACACTTGCTGTTCTTTCTTTCTTTTTTTTTGAGAAATATCAACAATTGCTTGTGATATCAAAATAATAATAAACGCCCATTTACTCCAGGAAGTCTGAGAACTGAAGCAGTAACCCTGTTATGAACTGTCAGCACATTTCTTTGTGAGCAACTACTGTTCTGATTACCCTCCCACCCCCATGCCTCATCTTACTTCTGTCTGCCGTTCAGTATACAAGTTTTCTGCTGCAGTGCTACTTGGAAACATTCTTCGGTAATGAATTCAAATTTAGCTTTCTTTGAAATCATCGGTGACTTCTTGTCTTGAGCTCTTTGGATTGTTAATTGAATAGAATGAAATTTGAATTTGTTCTTGAGTAACTGTATCCTTGTTTCTCTTTTTGATCAAGTATGCTTCACTGTGTTCTGAACTTCAGATTAGTATTCAGGCACAGCAGTATTAAAGATTTTCATCCTAATCCAAAATTTTGCCATTGGAAGTATGCAAATAGATGCGTAATACAGATTTATTACATCATACTGTACCACTGTTCGATTTCAGTTTCTTACTACTTGCAGCCACCGTCTGACTCAGATGGAAACCGTTGCCATTAAGTGTTCAAGTGCTTCTTCCGTGATGGGTGAAGTCTGTTTTGAGAGTCCTCTTCATAAATTCACGAATAAAGAATACAGAACTGCAGTGAAGTGGTAGAGATTGGCTGATAGTACTGCAAATTGCAGGCAAATGATTGAGTGTCATCACAAGAACTCTCTCATTGTGCTAGGGAATATTATGATACCCTGTAACTGGAAAGACGGAAAAGGTGGCATAGCAGTTTTGCTGCTTTGCTTCTGTGTTTTGCTTCTGTGTTTTGCTGAAGCAGAACAAAAGGCCTGACGAACAGTGTTTTGTCTTCAGTAGATGCAGCTGTGCTGGGTTACACTGGTGAGTAAAGGTTCTGGTCTCTTTGGGACCGCTTATGCATGGTTATTTATTGCCAGTTTGTTCCGATTTGTATTTTACATCTAGATTTTTCAGATGAGTTGTTTACTGAAGGAACTATAATTGGGTTTATGCACAGACTAGCTTGTATTGAGAACCGTATTATGGCAACAAACTCGTTACCAACATAGGAACTCTGAGCTATTGCAGGATGAAAACATTTGACATGGTGATTGTCTTGTCCTTAAACCATCGTTTTGGTGAAACTGACAATGGGCTCTTGTTTTATATTATAAATGCTGTTGTCTCTTGATAAATAAGAGTTGATTCAGCATTCATTAACAAGACAATGTCTGTATTTTAGGGAAAAAGAAAAGAGCATTTTGTGAACCACGTGGTCTCATTCCTTTTTTTTTTCTTTGAGACAAATATTTGACAGTAAAGTGTCTTTTTCAGTTCTGGAAACCTCAGCAAATCAACTTTAAAAACAATTTATGTAAAATACAATATTATCTTTTAAAGGTATGGTCTTTTGGGATGTGTTTTGCTGTCTTGCATTCCTAGCTACACATTAAAAAAAAGAAACAACTCCAATCTCTTTAGTGTCTTGCTTGTGGCAGCAAAGAATTCTAGTGTATGTTCAGTTAGCTACTTTTGTTGACCGATTTCAAATTTACTTTCCTTTTCTAGCTTTTTTTAGTGAAAAAAAATTGCAGGCTTACTTTTGGGCTCTTGGCATTGTGCGGCAGGGCCAGCTACTTGGTACTTCTCACTGTGGAATATTTCAGGTCCTACAAATATTGCTCACTATATAGCAGACATTGTTAATATCTTAAAGACAAAAATAAGGAAAATAGTGTTTGAGAACCAGAGGAAGAAGCATCCTGTGTAAGTAGGGCTGATTGCTTGAAAGCAGCTTTGCAGAAAAGGAGTTGGGGACCCTGGTGGACCAGAAGCTGACCGTGAGGCAGCAGTGCGCCCTTACAGCAAAGACGACCATCAGCATCCTGGGCTGCATTAGGCAGACACTTGCTAGCAGGTGAAGGGAGATGGTCCTTCCCCTCCACTCAGCATGGTGAGCGGAGACACATCTGGGGTGCTGGGCCCAGTGCTGGGCTCTCCAGTGTGAGGAAGATACCGGTGTACTGGAGCAAGGCCAGTACAGGGCCACAGCTATGACTGAAGGACTGGAGTATCTGTCATAGGAAGAGAGGCTGAGAGAGCTGGGGCTATTCAACCTCGAGAAGAGGAGGTTTGGGAGGATCTTAACTGTGTGTATGAATATCTGAGGGAGGGAGGGAGTGGAGCGAGCTAGACTTTCCCCGGTGCTGGCCACTGAGATGTCAAATCCTTTGGATGGCTGGCACTACACACATATGTGTGCCATCACCATATGCCAGCTTGGAAGTGGAGACTGTTGAGTTACAAGAATTGTCTTAGTGCTCCCTGCTTTTGATGGTTTATTTTTCAGCAACAAAAACTGCCATGGAAAAAGCCCTTTGTCTCTTTATCCTGAGACCATCACTGTTTGATGTGCTGTTGCTGAGACTGACTAATACCAAAATTTATACCACAGTGTCATCAAGGATCACATTGCTACCCTTCTACAAAAGGAAGTTTGAAAAGCTAGATAGATTGGAAAGTAGAGGCCTGCTGTCGTGAAAAGAGGAAAAGCGCTTGGGAGATGTCTTGAACATTCTCAAACGTGGGAACGTTGCATTCACGACTACTATTACCCTATGTGCTTGGCAATCAGCAGAGGAGACTGAATGGACATAGGGTTGTTTTAATAATATTAGTTAATAAAGCTTGTTGTATTTCACTTAAATACTGTTTGTAAAACAAAAATGAATAGTTGTTTATATTCTCATTGGGGTGAGCTACTGACTGTGCATTGGGCTTGCTCCACTTCATTTAAACTGTTCAGATAACGAGCAGAAAGGGTCAAATGTTAAAAGTTAGTGTGAAAACCCATTGAGCTTCAGTAGCATCAGATTGAAATTCCAGCATGAATTAGCCTTAGAACTCTTTAAGGTACAGAACTTAACTGATTTGTGTTGAGAGAAAATTAATTGTAAAACAGACATAGAAAGAAACATGTTTCCCTGTGAAGAAATTTCATAGTATGATAGTAAGTTCTACACTATAACTTCTTCCTTTTTTTTATTATTATTTTTTATTTCTCAAGTAAGACCTCTTACTCTTCTTTCTGTGAAAGGAAGTAAAATTCTAGCATATTTCTGGTAAAATAACAAGGAAAATGCTTTGAGAAACGTTCTTAAAAACCAATTACTCTGCCAGCGAGGAAGGGGCCAACCTTAAAGAAAGTATCTCTGCATCAACTTTTCCTCAGAGGTGCTAGTAAAGTGTCTTGGTCTAATAATCTATTTCAAAATAATTAGAAAACCTCAAAAGGTTTTTGTTGCCTAGAAGAGGTTTTGTGGCTGGTAAATGAGGCATCGTACAAATGGTAGTAATTCTAATGTTTCATTTTCAAATTTTTTTTTGCTTACAGAGGGCAAATAGTTTTCTGTCCAGTGCTGAAGGTTAGAAGATGTGGAAGAGAGATTATTGAAGATGAGACAGTCAATTTATCTCCTATTATGCTGGAAGCTATGCGCATCTCAAGCAGGTAGATGTGCCCTGCCTCCTTGTAGAGCATAGGGTATATCCACATGAATGGAATCAGTCTCTTGTAGTGGAACTTTCTTCCATAACCACACGGCCTCAAATGTTTTTGCCCAAAGTCGTCTTCTGGAGTTGGGTAGAGTGGATTTACTATATTGTTCTAAACCAGAATTATACCAAACATCCAAATGAGTCGTTAGCTAGAACAGCATTTTAAGTCATTTGATCAGTAAATCATCTGGTATCTTGAAGACATATAACAGCAGTGCAAGTCTTTCTCAAGCATCTTAAGCATTGCAGAGGTTCTTGATGGGACAAGTATCTGTTTTTAAAGATCATATAGTCAAAGTACCCTTTAAAGGTAGTGGGGTTGTAAGCTATGCTAAGGAGAGCAAGGAGGGTAGGGACTCAAAATGACCAGCAGTTTTGTCAGACATTTGGAGGCACATATGATGCATTCTGATTTTGCCCCAGATTGTGTTAAAAATAAGTTTGCTAGGTTCGTTTGGTAGATGCTGCACACTGTTCAGAACAGGAACAGAACTGTGCTGGTCGTTGGTTTGAAATGGCCTCGTGGGATGGTGCTATTTTTTTACTTTGTTAGAAGCACATTCAGAAAAGATTTAGGTGATAAAACCTAAGTGCTGACGAGAGGCACTGTAGTGTTCAGACCTTCCTGCTATCCAAGATGGCATGTGGTGGTGCTAAATATAGTTTACTTCTGTATTTAGTATTTGGCCAACTCTTTTGTAGCATTCTGTACACAGAAGGGCAAAGTACTGCACGGTTTACTGATCAGAATTCTGTTTGTGTTGTGGTATCATTTATAGTTAGCAATAGGCTTGAATAAAGGCCACTAGCTGTCAAAGGTTTTGTGGCCATTCAAGTGGTGTAACAGAGAACATATGGTTGGAGCCACAAGAGGACAGGTGAAGGATATGGTCCTTAAAAACTGTTTGAGTGCCTGTTCTGCTGTAGTCATAGAACTCGTCACTCTCTGTTGGCCTGTCATTGCAGGTGTGTAATAGATAACCTGTAACCTGTCATTCTGTCATTTATGATGCCTAAACAAAAAGAATTGGAGTCACACTAAAAGTTAGGATGATACGTAAGCTGTATTTTATGTGTTTCTCTATAGTCACAAAGGCTAGAGGGTTCTGTTTTAAGGAAAAGTGGAGATTCACTTGTCAGTAGCTAGAGCTCTTCAGAGACACAAGATACCATAAGGCGTGATAAAACCATGAGGACTGGCAAATCTGAATATGCAGTCCTGGAGGCACCTCCAGAATAATACAGGTAAGGTAAATGTTAAATCTAAGCCATGATCATTTCAGACTCTGCTGTCACCATGCGTTATTGTTATGCTAGATTTCTCTTGGTAAGGAGATGCATTTTACGTAAGACATTGTTCATGGATAACAAAATCATAGTGTATTTGCCCATGACTCCCTGATCTGTGACATTTATGCTTGCTTTCTACAGAAATTTGCATAAGTAGGCTTGTTTACATGGATGTTTGGGGAATAGCTACTCTAAGAAACAATCATATATGAAGAGCATTAATGTGTGAACAAAGTGTTATTACTTCTGATTGTTGCTTCATCAGTATTCAACAGCTGTTCTGGGCCAAGTTGTTTCTCTTTTTCTGTGTGTGGTGAGGACTTGGCCACCCATGAGAAAGTATATGTGTATTAGTAATTTTGTTGTTCCATTATTTAAACTTTATCACTTGTTCTGAATTGTAATTAGTACTGTATGACTTCACTGAATAACCGGACTTCATAAGTGAACAGGAATGACTAATGTATAGGTGTGTGTTTGGTTTAAGTATTTTATTAATATTTTCAAATATACACATTTCCATATATCACCATCAGTGCACAGAAGACTGTTAGATATATAGCTGATGTATAATTGTATAGTGTGATCACTTATGATAGCCAAGGGTTTGATTCCTGTTCATAGTGAATTATTAAACTGGCTGCAGTGCTTTTCTGTGCTTCCCTTTTATGATTCATAGGAGTTTTTTTTCCTGTTACATAGGTCTAATTAAAGAAGCAATTTGGTTATGATAATGGGACCTGATCCACTCCACTAGGCTTCCATGAAACATACATCTGTTTTCACATCTAAATTTTATATTATTGCAGCTTTGCGCACTGTGTAGAGCAACAGGATATGGATGCACAATAAAGTTTTTACTTAAGCAAACATATGAATTTCTTATATGTTGTTTTTTCTGCAATAACCCTGTGACCTTACCCACAATAAATGCAGGATCACTTATGCTTCTGTCCTTTTACTGTATCATACTTATGCATGGGTCAGAACATGCAAACAGATTAGCAACTAATGCACAGTAAATGCTTTCCTTGCGGTAAATTCTCTTTAAAAGTGCCTAAGTGTGTCAAATAAGTTGTCCGTCTGTCCCAGTATTCTGTCTACAACAGTGATAGTTAGAGATGCTGTTTAGGAGGAGCTTTCAGACCTGGGTTCTCTCTGTTGTCGGATCTTCTCATACTCTACTGGCATCCTAAATTACAGAACTAGAAACGTCAAAGGGTACGTCCAAACCTATGTCCTTTAATACATCTTTATCTTTTCTATCCGATTTTGTTTATCGCCTTTTTGAACTTCTTGATACGTTGATTCATGGCTACAAATCCAAGAAGTGCATTACTTCTAAATTACATTACTACTGAGAGAAGTACTTTCTTTTCTCTGCTTTAAATCCACATCCTAAAAATTTCACTCCTAAATAAATGTCCTCCATTTCATGTTTGTAGAACTTGGTGAACATTTCTGCCATCGTTTTAGGCATCTTGCCCCTAGAAGATTTCAATCCTTTTTTCTTTGTAAAGCAAGTGCTCCTTCTCCTTAATGGTTTTAGTTGTCCTTTGCTATGTTCTGTTTGAGAAGCAGTAATTAAAATGCACAAAGAAACTGTGTTACTGAGAGCATGTGCACATGCTTTCAAATAATCTGATAAAGAGAGAAGACCCAAAGTGTAGAAGGACAAGATTTAGCACTTGTTATACATTATGGATCAATACGTTATATACATATTTTTGTTGACTTTTGAGACCATTAGCATAGAAAAGGAGATAGCATTCATAGAATGTGGTTGCTGATATTGTTTCTGCAATAGACTCATTCAGGAAAAATAACTGTTAGAAGCAAGTTTGTCAAAAGAGGAAAACATTCGCTCCAAAGCACTTAGATTTTTTTGTTTGTTTGTTTGTTTGTTTAGTGCAGTTAAAGCAGTAAAACCATGTATCAGCATGTATTTTGAGGACTGATTTAAATATTCATCTTTAACTTGTTAGTAAAGTTATCTGGTATGTACTATAATACTTTGATGTGACATTTTTGACCAAAGGTGTGTATATACATTGATAATGCCTGTAGTGACTCTTTCTTTTAACTCTAGGAATTTTTCTAAGGAAAAAAAAAATATTAAGTGCCTTAGTATCTACATTGATATATTTTGGCTTGCACTTCACTGTAACTGATGATTTTGTATGCCATTGTGTATAGGGTAATGACTTTGAAAATTGCAGCAGCAGGGAAACAAATAAGTAAACAATGTCAGAGTTCAGAGTCTTTGGACCATTAAGTCACACGTTGCCAGACTGCTGATTGTTTTGATTGCTACTGTAACGATAACTCAAATTAATGTGCTCTGGCACGTAATTGGACCCTGCGAATACAGGAAGTCTTCTCTTGAGCTTGGATTGTCTTGTTCTTTAGCTACAGCTCCCAGATATACACACGCCCATTTCTCTCTGCAGACTCTTACCTGCTCCCTTTTTTCACCTTTGCTCTCTGCCTAGCTGTCCCTGTGCTATTCTCACTGCTTCACGAGCCGGTGCGTCCTCCCAGGCATCTCCCAGCTGGCTGCCAGAAGTGGACGAGGCTCCCCTGGCCGTGTCCCATATTCTGCATTTCAGTGGCGTAGAGGGCTTGGGGCAGGAAGGGACTTGCAGCAAATGGTCCTCTATTCCTGCTTTTGTAGGGGGAGGTTTGTTGCTGAGGAAAAAGGTCGCCGAAGGCTAGAGGAAACAGAACGCTACAGAGGCATGTCTCTGCTCCCAAGTATTTCTCTTCCACCTTGTTATGGGAAAAGAAAATAACAGGAAAGGTAGGATGCGGAAAATAAAAAGTCCCAATGGGGAAAAGAAAAAAGATTAAGTCTGGGGGGGTGAGGGGGAATAGGCAGTGGGAAGATTCAAAGATCGGTCTGCAAATTGGGTAAAAGGGGCTTGTGGTTAGGTAGAGGAGGGCAGAAAAAGGGGAGATGCTGGGAGTACGGAGAGTTTATGACAGAACTAGGCAAAATGAGAAAGAGGAAAAATGAGTAGAAAAAGACAAACCTAAGAGTTTTTGGCTTTACAGAATAAGACATTTTTGAAAGAAAAATGTAGCTAATCCAAATGGGAGCGGAGAAATTAATAGATGGAGAAGTGCCAAATATAATGGAAAACAGAGAGGAAGAAGGAAAGTGAAAAAATAAAAGGAAGCGGAAAGGGAGGGGGGGGGGAGGAGGAGGGAAACACCCTGCAATTTTACTGCTTTATTTTTCAGTTCCTGTGTTTTGTCGTATGTCCTTGGGGAATCAGTTTATTCTGATAAGAGAATTTAAGTGTACCAATTGCACATCCTGTACTTTTATTTGTTGATGCCATTACTGTGCGAGGGCTAGACCAGTGGTCTCCAAACGTTTTTCATCATGTACCTCTATCAGTAAAACATTTGTGAGTGTGCACCCCTAATAGAGGTATATTCATTTATTTATAAATTATATACATGTACTATTGTAATACTGTATTATGTGCAGTATAAAACATATACAAAACCAGAAACTTAAAAAAGGATGAGAAATAGATAAATACTGTTTTAAAAATATTTTATTTATTAATGATAAAAAACTTATATTCCTGTACCCCAGTGGATTGTCTTGTGCGCACCCTGGGGTGTACACCACACCCTCCCCGCCACTCAGACACACTTTGGAGACCACTAGGCTAGACCCTAATAATGATCATTCAGTCTGACTGCACTTGAATTTTCTGTGTTCTTGTCATCTTATTTTTACCAGCTACAAGGATGAAAATGACAGGTTTCAAAAAATGTGCACATCTTACTGAAGGCAGTGGCCATGACTTTAGAGGTTGCTAGCCCTACTACATCCAAATTAGACCTAAAAGTTTGCTAAAGACATTGAGACTTCTATTTTAGGTATTTTATGTTTTTTCTAAGATTCTTCACAGAGTAGGATCAGTAAATTAAAGTGAGTTGTGTAAGTCCTTTGAATTAGACCTGCAATCAAGCTTTTGGTTGCACAGATAAGATTAGACTAACCGCTTCAGGTGCAACTTTATTTACATGTATTGGCTCTTAATTTTCAGATTTATTTAATGTAACACTTTAATGTGACATTCAGAACTTCGGTAATAAACCGCACTGGGAGAAGGGTAAGTCTGCAAACACCTGCCTTCGCTTTGTCATCTTTCCATGTACTTTCCTGTGGGAATTCATATAACAAAGGTTATGAGAAGGTAACAGCTCTAAGAAGATAAGTATAGACTTCTATTTAAGGAACACTTCTTTATATCTGTTTAACAACATTTACGTTTAATGATTATAAAATTCATTTTCTTATGCCTAGAAGCAGCAATTTCAAGCAGTAACAAAAGGCAAATGTTGATAGTGAAACAAAAGTATGCTAAAGGATTATTTAAAGGTATTTTTAGATGAGATTACAACTGAAAGCTTTCTAACTTTCTTTATGCCCTCTGCTGACATACAACTGAATTACAGGATATTAATACATTTGCCATGCTGGCTGAAGAATCTTTGTTACAGGCAGATCAGCTGATACAGTCTTCAGTTCAGTGGAAAGACGCTGGGTTTGAGTGCTGTAGGAATGTAAGAATTTATGCCAGCACGAATATTGGCAAATGATATTACCTGCTTTAGACTAATCTATACTTACGTTTCAAATATGCACTTGCAGTTTAGTGGTTTTTTTCTAACTTGCTTGTCATTTTACATGTTTTCTTGAAAGAGTCCATCAATGATATTGACTGTCCTTGTTAGTGACTTAACAGAATGGATAGATCCCAAAAAGATGTGTTTAATCTTCTTGGGCTTGACCTTTCTGCTGAGATATCAAATAAGACAGTAATTGGTACAACACAGACATGGATTTGCATAGAATTAGACTGGGAAGATTGCTTGTCTTCAGTGTAGTTCCCCACAGTGGCATCAGGCAATTCCTCTGCGCTTTGTTTTTAACTCACTTTATAAACACAAATCCATCATTCTTTTCATCTGCTGGAGTAGTGGTTGAAGTTGACTCAAAGATAAAAGAGTCTGTATCCTGTTAGCTGTCTGCTACCCTTCAAGTAGTATTTAATGACTGTACTGTTTGTGAGACAATACTGGCAGAATGATAAGAAGACAATACTGCATTGTGAAATAGAAATGATACTATCAATGAGATAATTTTTAAAAAGTTTCCTATAAAGCTGTGTGTAGATAGTGTGTCTGGAATTTAGTTTCAAATAGAATGCGTTCTGTAAAGCTTTATGAGAAATCTGTTTCCCTGAGGATGTTTACGAGTCTTTTCAACAAGGAAGAACTAGTGAACTAAATCCCAGCCCAATCCAGTATATTAAAAACATATGCTGGACCACAAAAAGTCCAGAGTTTATTCCTCTTCCTCAAGACAAACTAACCCAAGCCTAGTCCTTTTGATTTACCTCCTGTGTTTTGAACCTGCAAAGGACACAGAAATTACATTGCCAAGCTCCAGCTTTGAAACAGAAGCTAAAAAAACTTCATTTTTAGAAGAATGCTTAGATTCTTATGTAGTCATAGCATTCTAGAGAGAATACAGAGTCTAGAGACTGCAAGGCAAACATTTAATTAAACTTCAAGCTAATTAAAGACACATGGGAGCTGACAACACCAAATGTGCTAGAGTTTGCAGTTTTGCTTATGTGGTGCTGCTTGCAGGACCAGTTCTGAGATTCTGCATGCTGGGGCTTGAGTGGTCAAGGACAGGTGCCCGAGGTCATAACTGATGGGTACCCTGGAGTATGTGACAGGGGAGATCACAGCTTTGGCCTCTGTAATTCCACGACTTCTCTGAGTTCAGGCCATTTGTAATCCAGAGGAGATTTCAGTGCTGCAACTGGAAAATTAAATATGTTGCTAAGTGTCAGCCAGATATCAAATGTAGTGGTCCCATGCTCTAGATTTGCCTGGTCCGTAGTAGGATGTGACTCTCCTATTGATAGCATTATACAAATGTTTAGAAGAGCCTTAAGCTGTGAGGAACTTCATCTTAAGCTTCAGTTCCTGCGCAAATTCTAGACATCATCATTGTCTTTTCCACGGCACTCTTATACCTTGGCCATGTTCAAGTCCAAGGGAAACAAAAATGGCCTTCACCTGACAGTTCTGTTCGGATCTTAAACACTTCTCGAACTTAAGTTCTAGCTCAAGAGTAGCCCAAAGAAAGGAACAGGCCTCCTGTGAAGTTTCAGGTGTTGTCAACTGTGTGTGAAAAAGTCGGCATTTTATTGACAAAGTTAAAAAGAGAAAGCTTGTGGCTGTCTGCCTTCCTCATTGAGGAAACATTTGAAAATTTACCTAGTGAAAGGGACATCATGTATACCAGGGTGGAAGTGAAATCCTTTTAAAGGAAGGAAGAAACCTCCAGGCAATTCTCCAGGCAAGCAATTCCAGAAAGCAAGTATCTGATCCACTCCAGGTATGGATTGGGCTATGGCACTAACCAAGAGTGACGGGGAGTTATCAGCCATACTAACTTTCTTTTTTCATCAGCAGTATAGTAATCACTAATATTTCCCTTTAAAATGTGACTACTGACCTTCAGGATTAGCACCTATAAGACATACGGGAGCCGTTCACATCTCATGGCTTTTGTTGTACCAGTTGGCAATCTCTGTCATTAAGTTGATATGCAGTCTGTATTTTGAAACCTAGTTGTAGAGCTGCAGGCTTTCCAAGGCAGATGCTAAGACTCCTAAGACTACTATGTATTTTTATAGTATCTCACAAGAAACTTAAAGATACTGAATTGTAAATACATCAAATAAAGTAGGATCCCTTCTTTGGCAGACGAGAGAGGAGTGGTAAACCAAAGCTTAAACTTTGGAGACCAAATAAAGCCATACATTTCAACCAAAAGTGGTCATTACTAGTGAATAATCATTTATACTTGTATCTGGCAGCATGCTGAGTATTTGCTTTACAGGATAGATGGACCAAGTAGTACTGCTTCAAATTTAACGATATTCTATGAGAAGAGATCTGAAATAACAGTATGCAAAGACATTTATGTCTGTTACCTCGGTTTAATTCATTATCTCTACATCAAGTCAACATTTTGCATTGAGGAGGATGTTTTAAAAATGAGAGTGATTTCTGGCTTTCAAACAATTTATTGTTTATTGTTATGTTTCTCCAACTCTGAAAAAGTGTTTCTTTCCCTGGTTGCTTGTGACAGACAATACAAATAGTGAAGCTGACCATATGTTACCAAAAATGCAAAATAAACAGGGAAAAGACTTTATAAAATTCTCTCAATTAAAATGACACAGCACAAAGATGAAGCTACTATATAGTTATACCTAGCTACCTGAGTGCCAGCCACTGTCAAACTAACCCTCCTTAACAGGACAGGGGGAGAAAATATGACAAAAAGCTGGTGGGTCAAGGTAAGGACAGGGAGATCACTCAGCCCTACCGTCATGGGCAAAACAGACTTGACTTGAGGAAATTAATTTGATTTATTACCAATCAAATCAGAGTAGGGTAATGTGAAATAAAACCAATTGTAAACAAGCTTCCCCTCACCCTTCCCTTCTTCCCAGGCTCAACTTCACTCCCAAATTCTCTACCTCCTCTGCTCGAGCAGCGCAGGGGGACAGGGAATGGGGGTTGTAGTCAGTTCATCACACATTGTCTCTGCCGTTTCTTCCTCCTCTCTTCCCCTGCTCTGTGAGGTCCCTCTCACAGGAAACAGTTCTCCACAAACTGCCCCAGCGTTGGTCCCTTCTGTGGGCTGCAGTCCTTCAGGAATAGGCTGCTCCAGCGTGGGTCCCCCACAGGGTCACAAGTCCTGCCAGCAAACCTGCTCTAGCATGGGCTGCTCTCTGCCCGTGTCCACAGGTCCTGGCAGGAGCCCGCTCCAGCGCGGGCTCTCCACGGGGTCCTGCAAGCATCCCTGTGCTCTTGCGAGGTGTCCTCAACGGGCTGCATGTGGATGTGTTCCACCATGGACCTCCATGGGCTACAGGGGCACAGCCTGCCTCACCATGGTCTTCTCCACAGGCTGCAAGGGAATCTCTGCTCCGGTGCCTGGAGCACCTCCTCCACCTCCTTCACTGACCTTGGTGTCTGCAGAGTTGTTTCTCTCACATTTTCTCACTCCTCTCTCTGGCTGAAAAATGCTATTGTGCAGCAGCTTTTTCCCCTTCTTAAATATGTTATCTTATAGGTGCTACCACTGTCACTGATGGGCTCATCTTTGGCTGGCGGCGGGTCCGTCTTGGAGCTGGCTGGCATTGACTCTCTTGCATGTGGGTGAAGCTTCTGGCATCTTCTCACAGAAGCCACCCGTGTAGCACCCCACTACCAAAACATTGCCATGCAAACCCAATACAATACTTTATATGTAGGATTTGGTTTTTATCTCCTGAAAGATGTATGAGTTGAAACAGCAATGTGTTACACATTAGGTAAATGAAATAAAGTATAATAACAAACATCCTGATAATCTCTGTAACTATGTAATAAACAATCCTTCGTTTGCAGCAAGGTATTTGACCTCAAAATGTCTGTAGGTTTGGGAAACAACTGTGTCCCGCTCTTAGCCTTTCTGGTTAGCAGGACTGTGCATGTCTAAGTGTTCATGTTCCAATTGCTGAGTGCTTCAAGGAGAGGATGCAAATTTTTCTGGTCTCAGACAGCTTCTTGTTCTCACCAGTTCTGCATTTAAGTATTTGTTTACCAAGTTTAACTCTTGACTCCTCTGTTCTTAATTCTTTAGGATTAGAGCATGAATCTGGTTCAGCTACAGATGGAGGCGTAGTCCAAAGCCTGCACGAAGCTCATCCCTGCAGCAGAAGCCAATAAGAAGTTGCTGCATTGCTTAGGCCTGAGTTTTAGTCTGAACCCATGGAAAGGTCTACTTGTATTAGCTTGGCACCTTTGTGATTCCTTATGCTTGTAAACAGTATAAGTGTATGGTAGGAAACACCATGCTAAGTGGAAAATGTTGGCCGAATGAGTCTTGTAGACAGGCTGTGTGATACATAAAGCCAGCAGGACCTCTGCTGTTCCATGTCTGTTGCTGTGCAGTCATTACCTCTGATTCCCTAAAAGCTTGGTTATGTGGGCTTTTTTGTAGACCCCAAACTGCAGCATTGTTTTTCCCAGGACTTGGTTTAAATTACAGCCAAGTTTTTCGCCTCCATAAAGTCTGTGCTCTGTCTAATTGAGACATGGAGAAAAATGCTTTGACAGATATTATGTTATCTGTATGCTCAGCTTGAAATTTCAGCTGAGAAATCATTGTCTAAGAAATCTTTGCTCTCTGAGACGCATTATGTACAAACACAAAGTGTGTTCCCAGCTGTGGTCTTTTTCTGTTTTTCCTTCTCTCTCTCTTTTTTTTTTTTTTTTTTTTTTTTTTT
>Ga0065711_1037671_pt1 | contig 19591 bp, 13 predicted proteins | sample Hoacrofraction12_FD_59098 | JGI IMG/M metagenome (GOLD analysis project Ga0065711, IMG submission 59098) | Hoatzin crop microbial communities from Cojedes, Venezuela - Epithelial fraction 12 v2 (version 2) | ecosystem: Host-associated > Birds > Digestive system > Esophagus > Crop | place... | reverse complement strand
GTGTGCCCTGGCTACCAAGAAGGCCAATGGCATTCTGGGGTGCATTAGGAGGAGTGTGGCCAGCAGGTCGAGGGAGGTTCTCCTTCCCCTCTACACTGCCCTAATGAGGCCTCATCTGGAGTACTGTGTCAGTTCTGGGCTCCCCACTTCAAGAAAGATGAAGAGCTACTGGAGAGAGTGCAGCGGAGGGCTACGAGGATGAAGAGGGGACTGGAACATCTCTCCTATGAGGAGAGGCTGAGGGAGCTGGGCTTGTTCAGCCTGAAAAAGAGAAGGCTGCGAGAGGGCCTAATAAATGCTTATAAATATCTGAAGGGTGGGTGTCAGGAGAGCGGGGCCAGACTCTTTTCAGTGGTGCCCAGTGACAGAACAAGGGGCAATGGGCACAAACTGAAGCAGAGGAACCCTCTGAACATGAGGAAGAACTTCCTCACTCTGAGGGTGACGGAGCACTGGAACAGGCTGCCAGGGAGGCTGTGGAGTCTCCTTCTCTGGAGATGTTCAAGACCCGCCTGGATACGGTCCTGTGCAGCCTACTGTAGGTGACCCTGCTTCAGCAGGAGGGTTGGACTAGATGACCCACAGACGTCCCTTCCAACCCCGAACATTCTGTGATTCTGTGAAATCAAAATATTTTAGAATAACTTTCAAACTGGATGCACTTTGAAGGAGCCTTGGGTAAGAAATGACAAACTATATACAGGCATTCTAAAATTATTAGAAGATGCTTATAATTTACAATATTTACTTGAAAATTATTATTTTTAATATAACACTCGTTCATTCATATTTTCCTTTTTTTTGAGCTTTTGGAATGAGCATCTTCCTATCATAAAGCTTTTTGTTGAAAGCATTATGCATAGGAATTAAATAAAAAGCAAGAGAGAGCCAGGGATTATGTAACCACTGGATTCTGGGAGCACAGGCTTTAACACAAGAATGAAGCATAATTCTGCAAACCCATTTTGTACAACCTTATCATCAACACAAGACGTTACAAGCATGGTCCTTAGAGGTTAGAAGAAGAATAGAAATGCCTGCATTTTCTTGCAGCTGGTAATAGATCTTTGCCTGCCTTTCAGTGGATGCAACACAGGACGGCTTTTTCGTTTTTAGGCTTAGTGGTGCAATCAGAAATGGTTTTGCTGGAGCTCAGCTGTTTTCACCAGCCTCACACACAAGCTCAGTGCTGGTGCATGCACAGAAGAATGGCTGTTTAACACCACTTTCACAAATGACATTTTGTTTTGAGACACTGCAGAGGACAGCTCAGGATATGAGCTGCCAAACAGGCTGCCTAGCTGATTTAAAACCACTGGAGTGAAACATTATTATTATGCCATTTATCTCCATACAAATCAAATGCCTTCATTTTTTCATCCATGTTTACCAAAACAGCATCTGACTAACAAAACCTGCTGTCTTCCAGTTACAATGGTAATCACAAAGGTCTGGGAGAAGAGGTGTGGGGAGGAGCGTCAGTTCAACTTGCTAGTATGATACTGCAGTAGAACCAAACACAGAAAATAAGTTCCTTCACGCAATTTTTTTACCTTTTTTTTACATCAACAAACCTATGGCGTGAAGGGAAAATGATTAAGTTATAATCAATACAAGTTTTAGGGAACATTTACCTTTGTTTCACCTTCAGTCTGGATACGCTTAATATGGTTGTGGTTAAAAAGTGCTGTTTCTAAGCCAAAAGAAACAAAATGCACACAGAAAAGAGTGTGTCAATATCACAGCCTTCACTGGCCTATACCAAAGAGACTTCTCAGGCTGAAGTCACTGATCTCTGTTCCTTGAGGTAATGAGCTAAACCATGCTATGCCAATACTTAGTTGCCTCCTACACAGGCAGTGAAAAGAAAAGGTGACAGAAACCAACTGGTTGTCAATCTCAAATTTACAGCAGCTACATTTGCTTTGCATGCTTTCTGTCTTTTTAGGTGCAAGCACAGAATATGTGTAAGTGCAGACTCACACTGTGTAAACTACAAAAACGTCCTCTCAAGGGCCATGAGGAAATCTCACCTAAAATTAGACCGGGTAAAATAGTAGAGAACATACTGCAATTACATAGTGACATTGAAGTTCGTAAGAGATTAACTCTGCAAAGCATTCTTTTCAAAAACAGAACTTTTCAACAGAAATCTCTTCAAACTTTTAAAACCCTTTTTACTATCCCGAGTTGACAAAGAGCATATTTTGTGCTTGTCAGAGAAAAGAAGAGAGGAAAGAAGTCAGAGGCAGAAGTAACTTAAACTCCTGGAAGTGTTTGTTTTCAAAACATTTTAATTTTCAGCTTGAAAAATTTGTAAATTTACTATGGGTAAAAGCCTTTCAATTAGCCAAAAAAACCCCCCAAAAACCACCCAACAAAAAAACCCTGAAAGATTGAACGAGCTCTAACTTTCAAATCACAAAATTAAAGATATAAGCATAGTTTTTCTCTCTCTCCTTTCTTTTGCCCCACTTTCCTTCTGAGTGTTTAAGCATGTTACCTGTGGATCAACTGGGTTTTCACAGTATAGCATTTTGTTCACACTTCCCTTAATCTCGTTTGGCTTAAGTACTTATGACTTCACAGGTTCACAATAATAAGCGCAAGTTCAGTAAATCTTGAGCTGGGTTGGTGAATGTGCCTTCTGTCTATATTTAGCATGAATATTTTATGATTCCTATTCACTTTGGTTCTTGGAAGCAGAGGGAGGGCTGTTAACATAAAAACAAATAAACCCTAGGATTGCTTTCTAAAAGGGTAAGTTGTTCTGCAAAGGTAGTTTTGACTAATGGAGAGGTTCTTGTGGTTGGTATTTGTAAGCCTATTGCCTTGCCTCAAAAGTTGGTGAAAAAGACTACTATCAGCTGTTGTGCATCATGGCTAACACAGAAAACAACTCAGCCTTCCCCAAGCCTAGTATATTCCCCTTGCCATGCCCTGATGAGTGAAATGGAGGCTATATACCTCTGGGACCAGGTTTTAATTCTCTGCTTGTTCTACTCCTGTTACAGTGCTCCTTGGAGAATTTGATTTGTAACTGCCAGAGAGTGAAATGCTTTAACAAAAACAAAAGCACCCAAAACAAAGAAAAGAATTCCACATATGCCATACATCCTAGTCTTTCTAAATATTCTGTGCATGGATATAAAGATCTTCTATTTATTCCTACTAACGTTATTTCTGTCTCACTTGAAAACACATTTCCTCCCTCTCTTCTGGCTTTTCCTCCCTCCCTGTCTCCCTTCCTCCCATTCCTCCATCTTTCCTTATTTTCTTCAGACTGAATAAGCAAGGCACCAGTCTGCCCCACATCAACGCAGTCCCTAGATTTTGGATGTATAGAATGAAACAATAAAAGCCCAACCTCCCTTGCCCATCCACTCTCTTTGACAGAGGCATGACCTCAGGCAACTGCCTTCCCTGCCTCGCAAAAACGGCTACTGATGAGCCAAACCCCAAATCAGTCCCCAAGAGCTGAGGATAAGGTCATTTCCCTTATTTTTCAGTCCTGCAGTTAGCAGCTTCCTGATTTGAGATTTCTGAATCAAGGAGACCGATAGATCTGTTACGTTCACGTTTTCGAAAATGCTCTCCAACACTGCAACTGATAACAACCATTTTAACACCTACTACGATCTCTACTGTCAGCAACAGAGAACTGTGCACCTTTTTAAAGAGCCGGTCTTGTGGGTTTTGTGCATACACTGAAAGCCCTCCCAGAAGATGGAAACAAAACACAGACTTGCCAGTAAGCAAATACATCCTGAAGCTTAGTATCTAAAAAACTAAAATGTGTAAACCTTTAAAGCCAGTATCTCACGTATGATTCTTGTTTTCTGAAGCCACAATGTAAATCCCAGTAGTTCATTTAGCCAAGCCAGCATAAACCAAATGCTGGGCCACGTGGTACGAACAGACGGGCACTGGGGCAACGCCAGGAGAACCTGCAGGGGCTCAGCATCTCTTCAGCTCTGATCCTCAGTATGAAATACAGCCTCCTTCATGCTAAGAAAGAACTTTTGCTGCCAGACCTTAGGTCAGACCAGACCTGTAATCAAAGGATAATCTTAAATGTAGAGCTCTGTAATAGAGAAAACTGCAAAACTTTCAGGAAAGTGAAACTGGAACCTACTAGTATTTCACTTTCTCAGATTTTCCTATTGTTAGATGCTCCAAGGAGAAGTATTTACACACAGAAAGATCGGATTCTTTACACTCAGTGGACTTAAAACTTATGTGATTTGGTCTCAGAGGCATAATATCTCTTTGATGAATTACCCACAATGAAGACTGTTTTAGCAGGAATAACGGGGTAAGACTTCCCAATTTAAGCTAACTGAGACAAAGTTACATGAGGTTAGTGATATTTTCTCAGTCTCAGGAGTAACTGGAAGGGCAAAAAAGCAATTAGAAACAAAGGAATTACAATAATAAGGTGTGTTTTACAGCAGATTTCAGAAAATCAGTACAGATGCTCAATTGTTCAATGAACTACGTAACATCAAGTACTGCTGGGCAATGGAAATGAGATTAAAGAAACCGCTGATTCACTCATAAGGCTTCAGTGTTGCTTTTAAGAACTGCTGCATGCAGATAAGCTCCCATACCCTCCTTTGGATAACTTAAAATCATCTTTACTTCTGCTCTCTTTTTCTCTGTGTCCCTTTGCACAACTTCTGAATTAAGAAGTCCTTCAAGCACAACAAAGTCCTGATTATAAATAGTCAGGGTGCATTTTTAAGTGTTTGCTATCACAATAAAGAAGTAAAGAACAGTAATCCAGGATTCTGTTGGAATGTCGTGTCCAAATGTTGTTCTTTTTTTTTCCTACTACTTTAACTACCACATCATCATTTTTCAAACTTCACTCTGTCAATACGAATGATTTCTGGAGATACTGTATTCAGACAGTGCAAAAGTATTTGCCTGAAGAAGACAGAAAGCCTGTGAGCTAGTATCAAATGCAGAGACTGCATTCCAGAAGTCTCCTCAGCCCTAAGTGCTTTAAATAGATGCAAAGTCTCACAATCTTGCAAAGAATAAAACTTGCTCTCAATTTATATTACTTTTATCCATCACATTGTTCACTGAAGCCAATAGCACAACTTCATCTTTCTGTGTGAACTGCAGTATCATTGCAGCCTCTGTCCTACAGATGTAATTCAGACCCGTATTAAACAACTTTAAAATGAGTGAGTTGACATCTGCAGTCATTTGGTGTTTACACCAGTGCACTGAAGGAACAGAACATGATGTTTCATGAGCAACTGCACCTGTAATGCCACAAATGGTACAACGAGATCACACACTAGCCGGGACAAAGTAGGCCTTTATACACCCTGTAGCACATTAATGAAAGCAACATAAGCTTCTCTTTGATCAAGAGCTGCCATCGCACGTTTTACAGCACGCTACAGGAGCCTAATAATATAAAGTAATTTCAACTGTTGCTAAGCAAGTTTTGGCTGTCTTTCCCATGCTTTTTGCTGGGAGCGTGCTAAACTCTACCTGCTGCATTGATGGTCTCTGACACTCATAAGGATGTAGTGAAGGATCCCACTGATTTCAGACTTCAGATCAATCTTTAAACAGCAAAAGATTTCCCCATATGGGATATGTTGGTAAAGATCCTTAAGGTAACATTCGCCCTCTCATGCAATACATGTAAGCTCATTTAAAACAGAGGCTTCATCACTCTGGAAGTTTTCAGAATAAAATCCAGCATGGGAGTTCTGTATGTTCATCGGAATAATGTAAACGTTCATTAAGATCAGCTCTTACCCACATGTTCCAAGCATTTAGCCTGCAATAAAACAAACAAACAAAAAAACCCCAACCCAACCTGAAACTTCTTTAAGTCAGCATTAAGTCTTTATGTTGCAAAAGCACTCAATTTATAATGGAAATGAGAAAACCAATCCATACAATCTTGTTTCAAAAAAGGAAAAAAATTCCCTGAAAAAAAAATGAAGACCCAAAGCAGAAAGAACGTGCATCTCCAGGAGGGTCAATCTGCAAAACTGCTCTGTATCACCATATGATTAAAAATGTGCAAGGACCATCATAAAGAAAAAGCCACTTCATAATTAAAAAGCAAACAAGTGCTAGAGAAGATGAAGCGTCTCAGGTGAAGTGTTTCTATCCTGATTTTACAGACTCAAAAACCCTTGAGAAACATATCAAATCACAACACTAGTAAGTACAATTCTTATTTTTTGAACAACAGTTCCCATTAGGAGATGAACAGCATGGGGACTAGAAGCCATGTCTCCCACATCCGAGTCCAGTAATCCATCACTACACTACCATGAAAATTAGACAAGAAAAAATAAAAAAAGCCTATTTCTAATTGTATTCACCTTTTCTATGTTCTGCTGACGTAGCTGAAAGTGCAGGACACACTCCTGTAAATTAAGATGCGGATACTTCAGAAGTCAGAGCTGTAAAATGCTGTCAGAGCTCCAGGCATACCACTCTGTTAAATTATCACATTCTGCAAAGGTTTTCCTGGAAAAGGATTATATCATGAGAAAGAAGTGAGATGGAGGGAGGGAGGAAAGGAGGGAGGAAGAGAAGAACCTATTTAATGTTCTGATTGGGAAAAGTTTGAGAAACAGTGCAGTAATTTGCGTACTGACAGAGCTGTGGGATGGCCAGCTAGACTGAATGTGTCTGGATGTGTAACAGAAGTACTAAGGCTGGCATAAACGACGTAAGAATATAAACGTGTGTGTCTGGATGGACAGGAATAAACAAAGCGAGACCCTGTATTGGTAACAGTGGAGACGAATTCCAGAAGCAAAAGCAGGGAACACACTGCCTCTGCCAAGCCCAAAAGTCTGCACCCTGACACAACCACAGCACCAATGACCTCCACTCCCACATCAGGAAGGTGGCAACAGGACTGAGCAATATTGCCTATGCCACTTCCCCAGTAATTGAAGAATTCCCTTCCAACGCCCTACCTCAGAAACAGACAAATATTACAAACAAACAGTGAAAAACAGACACTGAGCAGCAATCTTGCTTGAGATTAATGAAACCACATGAAGCAAAATCCTGATGCACAGGACATTTCCATAGTAACTGTAGCCTCCTACAGGTTATGAAAGATCCGTCCCAAACCTACTGTGTTGTTTCCAGTCCAGAAGGAGCCTAGGGATGTAACTCAATGTCAGACACTGGCTGCCCTTGTCCTATGTGTTGCACACAAGTGGTGCTGGACAGACTACTCAGGAACACAGCTCTTAGTGCCTGCAAATATGTGGTTCTGTGAACGTGAGTGAACAAAAGCTACGAAAGAATGAATACAAGTAAAAACAAGTTACTCAGAGGTTTTGTAAATAAGTACAGCCTTTCTATTCTGTAAGATCTCTCACAGAATTTTGTTACAAGTATTTCCACAAACATGATATTCACACGCTCATATGTTTAGTTGCCAGCCTGGGGATGGCTACTGGCTGAACCCAGTGCTACCCTTTCCCTGTGCCTGTGCTGGTAGAAAGTTCTAGCTAATCTTTACTTTCTGACAAACAGTTCGGATAGCTCAAGTACTGTCCGTAAAGTTTTCCAACAAAGAAGAAGGTGAGGAAGACAGAATTTGGAACAGGCTCTCATGAAATTTTCCTCAATTTTTGATCTGAAATTTCAAAGCCTGCTATTTTTTGTTGGTGTGGAAAAAAATATTTACATTTTGGGTAATTTTGCCAAACAATTTTGTGAAAAATGTCTTTCACTTACCAATTTATTGTTTAATCTTTTCCACCTTTATTGTAAATTTTTTTCCTTAAATCACAGCTCTCTAGTAAAGTGAAAAAGGTAAAAACAGAAAACATGCAATAGAGACAGTGACTGAAAAAAAACCCCACAAAAAATAAAAAAAGATTGAATATCTTTTCAAGTTCTTTCTTATTTCAGGAGAAATTACAAAGGTTTCAGACAAACTGAGATCTTTGGTATACATTCCTGAAAAAATGAATATGCTAGCTGCCATGCCATCTCATGTGTTCTTAACACTGACTTGTTTCTGACAGTTGTAACTAAGCAGACAGTAAATAATAAACACTTGGTATGTATCTCATTAGAACAATGAAGGTGTAAGATTTTTCATCCTAACTATTTACTTATCAACTTAAGTCACTGTCTGTAAATGCTAAGACTCAGTTTCAAATGTGGTTGTTAGGCAACCAAACAACAACCAGTACCACAATTCTTTCAAATAACTATTTTCATTTAGCCAGTAGTGCCTGCTGCCCTCCCCTCCTAAACCAGATGTAGAAGGTGTAATAACCAAGTTTATATTAGTCAGGTACTAGGAGAACGTAAGAGTCAAAGAAAGAAATTTTGAGTTCTGGGAGCTATGCTTTGAGTCAGCTGACCATCTTGGGAACCACTAGACACAGTAATGAGATGCAGTGGAGACCATCAGTCTTTATTAATGTTTTCTATAAAAATCAGAGCAATTGCATAATTACATTCACATATCCAGTACATCACTTCTGAATACAACAACAAGCTGCCCCCTTTTACTTTTTTCAGCCACTTCATTTTGAAAAGTCATATCATTGTTTCCAAGTGAAATCTCTGAACAACAAATCTATTCTTTTCTATTAGAACACAAGTTTTTTTCAGGTCTGAAACAGATGCTGACATTTTGAAAAGGATGCCATTGATTGTGCAGGTCATTACACAACAGACTTCCTGAGCTTGCTGAAATCAGTTGGAAAAATAGGTATCACAACAGGACTATATTCAGTACAACAATGCTGTTTCCTCTGCAGAAAATACCTGTCAGCTGATGAGACTGTACTTGATCATGGTATCAACCACATCCAGTGAAATCCTAAACACAGTGCTTCCAGAAAGTACTGCTTCTGGCAGTGTGGAGCTTCCCACGAAATCCCTCTTGCTAACGATGCAAGAAACTCAGCAGTAAACATGGAAATGCAGTATTTAACAATATTTGAACACCAGGAATCAATCTTTTTAAATACTCTACAGCTAGAACCCACACTTCCCAGTTTCAGTACAAGGCCCAAACCTCAGATGTGGGATGACATTAAAGACACGTTACTCGGAATTAAATGCAACCCCTTACCACTCCTCATCTGATAACGTGTGACTGAGCTTAAAAGATGGGATATAAAACTGTGTACACAGAGCAAATTTTGCTATTCTTACGAGTGACTGCAGGATTTTCACATCTTCAGGGAGGTTAGGAAGGGTGACATTTTCAAAATTTTAAATTGCACTGAAAATGAAAGGGCCTGAAAGTATTATCAGAGTTAGCATTTTGCTTTATGTATTAATAATTCCAGCAAAGAGCTGTCAGTCTGAGATCTCTATGTATTTTTGTTCTGTTTATATTCACTTTTGAATTACCCAAAGAAATTTCTTCACATTATGGTATTTGCATACAATGTTTGTATTGTAGCATTGTTCCATACTGTGACTTCCCATCCTTTCTATACTAGAAGATTCTCTATCTCAAATCAGGATTCTCCTTCCTTTTCAACAGCACAACAGAGGTAAGACAGTGAGGATTCTCTAATATCCATGCACTAGATCAAGAAATAGAACTGCCAAAAGTAGCTACTGTATCCCAGCAAACCAGTAGACTTGTGTTTTCATTTTACATTGGAAACTGCATAACTTTTCAAGATGCATTTTTCTTAAAATAGCCCATTTTCAGGTCCAGAAGTTCAGGATCATGTTTTCATTCACAGACTTTTTTCTCCCTTGATCCCTAGTCAGAAGTGACCAACTGTAAAATGTATCATGATAAAAGCTTAACTGATGCCAGTGTATCTCATAAAATGTTTTAGATTTAATGTAACAGGGGTCTGAATAGCTCCACTGGAAGCACTTGTGTTTCCACAAGCAGCGAGCCAGCATGCCTCAGCTTTCCTGAGAGGAGCGATGTCGTCTTCATGCACAAAAGAAAACCAGTGGAATTTGCTAAATATGACACTGTTCAGATTTCCATGTTCCCTTACAATACAAAGAGGTGGCTATTTATTTAGAAAAACCAGCCCTACAGTTGACAAAGCAAAATGAATAATCCATCAGCCCTACATGTTTGACACTTGATGAAGAAGCTCTTGAACACATTTATTTACTGCTTCGTCTTGATACTGTAAGGCCTCTGTTTTCTGACTTGTTATGGCACTCCATGGAAATGTTGAGCTGGCACATTTTGTATAACACATTGAAATAAAAACCAACCCAAACAGCCAACAACATAACCAAGTATCTCCAGGCTTACACCTGTTCACGTTGCTTATCCAGCAACAGCAGCCTTTGGGAGTTCCTGCCTGCCCTGAACCCCCCTGTCTGAGCAATTGCTGTACACCTGCTGCTGCTGCTCCTAATGAAGCAAATTAATGCACAAGCCCTTCACCTCTGCAGGTGGAGGCAAAAGCTCTCAAAATCAATGTTATGTACTTCTTTTAAGAGGCTTGCTCTTTCCATGCACTTGAGACACTAGACTGGGACCCTGGAACGAAAGTATCTGTTCCTGCCCCCAGCACTACACTGACTTCAGGCAAGTCACTTCATCTCTGAACTGCCTGACACTTTACTTCCCAGAGTTTAGCATTTGTAATGCTAAATAAACTTGTCCAAAGAATTCTGTGAGTGGGATACTACGCTATTATCCCCGAGACTACAAGGAAAAGCACGTAGGACAGCTAGGCTATGGCTACTCAACTCCCATAAAGCTGAGTGAAATGCAGCCAAGTGGTCGTGTGTGTTTTGGCATACTAAAAACCACTTTTTCTTCACTACAGACCTCTTAGAGGATGGTGGGATGCTTTTTTTCCCAAGCCATGTTCATAGAAAATTCAGAGTAGTCAACAACATTACTGCAGCACAAGGCTTCTTGTGACCCATTGCTGGGGTTACATTGCTGCAAAAAAACACCAGAGAAAGCAAGTCCTTTGCAGCCCTGCTTATGTGACTGCTCCTATCTTGTCTGGCACGCTGGAGACAACTGCCAAAGTTAAAAGGGTAAGCTGTGACAGCATGAAGAGAAACTCTCACTCGAGCTGAAAAAAATTCATATCACACTGAGAAGAAACACAGATATGCGGCATACATTCTCTATTGTACCAGCCTTTAAATTGCAGCCAGATTTTTCTTCTTTTTTAAAATACATAGACTCCGTTCTTTCCAAAAAGCCTGAAAAAAACTTGTGGGGGAAAAAACCCCACCCCATCCCAAAAAAACAACCAACCCCAAAGAAAACCCCACCTTACACAGCTACTCCCTCTTTCTCTGGTCCAGTTAAGTCTACCTCTCTACTTAGATCAGTAACTTGTTTGTCCAGCTCATGGAACAGCACCATTTTTCTGTATGTTTCTCCTCAGTTACCAGAACTCATCTTGCCCCTTGTCCGAACTACTGAACTAAACACAAATGACAGTGCAGAACAGGTTAAACTGGCATCAAAGTTTGAAATGCTAATTGCACTGTATTCCTAAATTACTGTAAATGCTCAAGTCTAAGCAAAATAATGGCCAGACTGTGACATCCTGAGTAAAACTGGACTCCACCGGAAATTTTGAAGGAACCGCTTATTGAGCAATGCACTGCCGAAAGTGACTAAGAGACATATCAATTCGTTCACTTAAATCACTTGGGATTAATTTTTTCAGATACCTTCCCACGTATTCGAACAAAAGTAATTTCCTTCATGCTCTGTGAAAGTTATATTGCTTTATTCTCTAGCAAACAAAGGAAAATAAATCTTTGCAATGTGCAGTAGATAAGGACACTGCCTATGCACACTGACAGTTATTTTGAAACCAGACATAAGAGTTAAGATTAACTGTGACTAACAGTTGCTGTACTAAATCTAGAGAATGAAGCTTCCCACAAAGTGCATCCAGATCATGCGCTATGTTGGTTCATTTTCAAACGTCAGCAACTCTATGCATTCTAAAAAAAAAGAAAGTAATCCTGTAATTGGTAAAGAATGTAAAGCCCCATTCTAGTTAAAAACAAACCATGTTGCCCCTAAGCTATTGTATTGACCAAATGAAACTGCTGATTTTTAATCAATGTAGTCTAGTCTGTCCTGTTTCAGATCACGGCCCTGTTAAGCCACCTGTTAGTTCACTGGTGTGAGACATGGGTTTTTTTCTTTCTGCATGCACCCATTAGTAATAATAGGCCTCCTTTTTTTTCCCCATTAAGGCATTTCAAAAACAGTCTGCAACAAGCTTATCATCTGCAAATATTTTTGTACAATTTAATACCAGGAACAGTACTATTACATTCAAATAACAACACATATTAAATTTCATTTGGCATGTGGGAAAATAAAATGAAAGGATGAGTTCTGAAGCATAAACAGGATAAATAGATAGGATTCTACTTCATCATATTGAATAATTACATCTTGGCACAGTGCCCAAAGCATATTCATCATGATGAGACCACAGTGCACAGCACACTGCCAAAGTCTAACTTCCTCAGACAAAGGCTAGACGACTATGGCAAATCAGAAGTCTTACAGATCTGCTTGCTATTGTTGCATTACAGGTTCCTGGAAATTCGTTGAACTGCAATTCATCATTACAGTTCCTTAACAAGGTCCATAAACATAAAAAATGTTAATTACACCTGTATTGTGCAAGTGTTCACACTGCACTGATTGTGTTCCTTGTATCTCCCAGCTTGTGATGGACTCCCATTCAGGGCTGCTCCTCAGTCTGGTTTAAGGACTGAAGAAGGCTGTCGTCATTGTTTGCACCGTAAGGAAACAGTACTGTTCCCATTCTGCTGCTGCTGTGAGGCTGGGCCATCTGTGCAGCTTACAAAGAATTTACACTTAGCAGACTTGTGTCTTCTGCTGGGTTTTCGCTTTGGAAATACGCTTTATTTCTGGCATTGTCTAAACTACTTTATTCTGGCCTACAAGAAGCATTCCCAAAATCCTACATGCTACCTTATTAAGAAAAAATTAAAAAGAACCAGGCACCTAATACACATCAGAAAAGAAAAGGATTCAGTTCCTGGCTGTGAGAGCCGCACTGTCAGTCCTGCAGCAGATGCCATTGCTGGCTGCATTTGCTTGCCCTGCAGAGCCGCCAAAGAGGATATGAAGTTAAATTTGTCATTTTAAAAATGCAAACTCTTTTGTTTTCTCAGAACAGTCATTCTGATATATGTTATCCTCCTGTCATACTATCATTTATCCACTCCATCAAAGGTATTTTACCCAACTCTCAGGTAATTCCCGTGAAATTATCATTCACAAGATCCACTGTGTTTTGCCCAAACGAAATATAAAGAATTTATAACCTGCCCAGGGATACTGCATTAGAATATGCTTCCAATGAAATCAGTAGGATATGATTTGCCATGTCTCAAAATGAAGGTAACATAGCATACGTGGATTTTTTTTCTTCTTATTGAAGTGAAACATGAAAGACTAAGTTAACCACACGTAATTATACAAAATCCTCATTTCTCCCCTTTCCCATTTCAACAGCACTGGCTCAGAATTACACTGCTTAAACCTGAGCATGTGAAGCAACCCCAAGTCAAAATCCCTTCCTCCTTCAATGCAGAAGCAGGACTGAAACATATGCATGGTATTACCCCAGGCAGGCACCAAGGTATTGCACCGGCCTGCATGAACCTGCACCCGAGGCCAGAAGCCAGTAAGGACTGGGCACGAGGACAAGGGGCTTGCACTACATTTCCTGAGGGACAGCGTTTGCACAGAGAAGTGTATTTTGAGATGTGCTTTCACTTTGTGGTACTTGAGGCAAAGCAGTGCCACCAAACTTCAAGGGACACAAGCAACTTCTCCTTTAGGGATGTCCAAAAAGCATGTAAATTTTTCCTTGGTTCTTACTGATGCTCAAGGACTTTTTTTTACTCTGAGTGCTCGTTCTGAAATTTAGCAATGCAAGCATTCTTAAAAATTGTGTAGTCAGCTTGGACAAAATGAGGGCCTTGAAGTCAATACAGACACAGAGAAGCTCAGAATTGTTACCTCATATTACAGAAACTGCAAACACAAAAGAGTAAGGCCATTGTCCATTGAAAATCCTACTCTATCTTGGCTAGTCTAGTTACTTGCCTGGAAAAGTATTTAAACTACAAGTGCAACCTTATGCTAGCTGCACAGCATCTCTTCCATGATACAGAGTAAGCAGATTCTCTTTGTAAGAAAACCAGGAAGACGAAAAAGAGGCATGGCTCTCTAAAGAACCAGAAGACATAGCTGTGGATCTGTTCTCCTGTAAGAGAGATTTTTAAGTTCAAAACTTTGTCCCCCTTAACTAATCCTTTATGTGACAAACCTGAACAAGAAGAAAATGCTCCTCCTGTTTTAAGGCAAAATGAAAAGTCAAGATTTCACCTGTCCAAAACACAGAAATTAAATGGGCATTTGCATTACTTTTCTTTTGATGGGACCTAAACTTAAAACTGAACCAACTGCAGTCAGTTACTGTTCTGACACGAGACAAGACTGACAGGTCTGGTACTGGGCTTTTTACAGGTAGCTAAGATGGGGCAACTGTCTACATCCACTCATAGCAAGACTGTAACCCGCTCTTTCCAGGTCACAATATACCTTTCAATTACTGTACAAAACACCCACTAAAATCAATGACAGCTTCACAAAAATAACTGGAGTTATACCTGGATTTCTTAGCCTATATATTGAAGGTTGAGGGTCTGTTTGATCCTGTTTAGAACAAACTCTAATACGTTTCAGTATTCACTGAAAGGAAAAAAAAAATTAAAGATAACACAGATATTTAAAATCGTTTTTGGCAAGGCCAGACTGATATTCAAACTGTTTTTATATTAATGCCCTTTTATGGAAGATTTGAAAGTAGTCTGTGGGGTTTTTTTCTGTTGAAATCTGATCAAAAGTAATGCAATGGGAGTACTACGCTTTACATGCTGTGCATGTGGACTTGTAAATTTCTTATAGGAGAAACGTCTCTTGTGCACGGACGCAAAGGCAGAAAGAAAAAAGGCTAATACTCTAATGCAGAACACATTGAACCACTATTAATGATCAGAATAAAAATAGGCAGTTCTCTACCACCTTGAAGACACAATAATGCTTGTTCCTAAGCTGGCATTATGCACTACTCCTTCCCAATTGGAAAAAAAAAACCAACCAACATTGAGTATCTAACTGCAATGGCAATTGACTGTATTTCCTGTTGTCATTCAGCAATCATGCCAGCTTTAAAAGACATCTTACCATACTTTCATAGCAATTCTTAACTCCATTACAGCATTGTTGAAAAGACTGAAATAAAAGACACTTTTTAATGTGCTGTGCTGGTCTCCAAATAGGACTACAAAACTGAAAAACAGTTTTGACATCCCACTCTGATTTCACCTTCCGAGACAGATGCAAAAGCTCCTCCACATGCAGTCAAGCTTTCTTCTAACAATAGAGGGGTAGGGACAGGTGCCCGACTTGGAATTTGAAGGCAAGCAAAGTCTGAAGATAAAGAGTGACCCACTTCAAGCATGTTCCACTTTGGATTTGAGAATGCATTACCCCAGTCTGACGGCAGGGGATCTGTTTTGAAATCTGAATTGCTTTATCTTTTGCTCAGCAAGGGTAATGACATGCAAGGGATTAGACACCTGAGCTGTGACTGAGACCAGAAGAAGTTACTATTTTCTAGCATCTTAAGAAGAGAGCAATGTCCTCTTGCTATTCCTCTACAACATTACTGCAATTTACATCAGTTCTGCCCTTTGATGTCTCTCAGTGAAAACGTTTCTATTATCGTGTTTAAAGGGGGTTTGCTGATAGCTGTTCAGCAGTCCCATTTGAACTCTCTCTTGATTGAAATAGTATATTATTGTCATTAGCTATCAAGAAACTTTGTACCTCTTCTTGAAATTTACACTTTGATAGAGGCCATTAGTGGATTTTTGTGTATGTGTGCAAGCTGAAACTTGGTATTTCAAAGGGTTACACACTAGGAAGCAATACAGAGTATGACAGCAGGCTTGTAGGTGACTCTACAGACAGGCACCTGGCAGAAAACTCACACCTCTCACTAGGATTACACACTGCTCGTACTTCCACCTGCAAGCTCTGAGAGACTGTCTGTAACTGACATTACAAAAGCACACACTGCAACATAGCCAAGGGGTAAATGGGAGAGACCGCAGAGCCTGCATTTGGACATGCATGACTGCCTCAACCAAGATCTATTTACAGGCATCCTGTGAGTGCAGAGTAACACTGTTATTACAGTGTCTGCACAGATAAGAGTACAGAGCTTGCCCTCTAACCAGGACACAGCCTCAATGGCAGATGCAGGGGGGCAAAAATTAATTGCTCCGAGCAAGTGCATCTTTAAAAAGTCACTGCTTGCTTTGTGTCTAACCCTGCATTATGAAAATGTAAATTCTGTATTTAAAAGTCTCTTCTGATTTCAGGGTATTTTTGTTAGTTGGATTCTTACAAGAACATCTGGAAGAAGGGTTCTTTTTCTTTAAATGAAAAGAATGAAAGCAAAAATAAACCCCAAAACCAAAAGACTCGGCAACACCTAAACCATCAGCTACACAGGGAGCATTGCCCAGTTGTTCAGAGGGTGCTGACAGAGATTTCAGGGAGGCAGATACATCTGGTCAGCATGGCCAGCCTGTTCCCTGCATGTGGCCTCGTGACCAGAACCATCTGGGAACTGCTGCCTGCGATCACGAACTGCTTGGGAAAAGCGACCATGTTTTGCCTCTGTAGTCCCAGCATTTCCAGAATCCTTAGCACTTTTGAAGAAGAGTTCCACACCGATCAGAAAAACCAAGTCGTTTTCCCCTGAAGACCCAGGCAGCCTTTACACACGTTTTTCAGGGCAGTCACTGGTCAGAGGTCTTGGTTTCAAAGGCCAGGGCAGATGAGCTGCTCTGACTCTCCTCACATAGCTGAGGAGAGAACCGTATCCTCTGGGTAATGCGTAATGATGCAGCAGTCTTTTTTGCTTGGTTGAGATTATTTTTTGCTACTGCTAAAGAAAATTTGAAATCAGATTTTTATAGTATCCTAACAGAGCCCCTAGGAATGAAAGAGATTATTCGGAGAGTTAAAGGTGCTTCCTTACAGATTATTGCGGTGGGTTAACCTTGACTAAGGGCCAAATTCCCATCCCACCCCTCAATCACTCCCCTCCGCAGCAGGGCAGGGGTAGAAAACAGGATGAGAAACCTCGTGGGTTGAGGCAAAGACAATGAGACCGCTTACCAATTACCGTGGTAGGCAAACGAGGCTTGATTCAAGGGGGAAATTAATTTGATTTGTTGCGAGGTAAAACAGGATTCAGGTAGTGAGAATCAAAGACAGACTAACCACTGCCTTCCCCACACACGCAGCCCCCTGGAGTGGCTCAGGGCAGCCCAAACATGGCGGCTCCTCTCTGCCACTCCTTCCCCCTCACGCTCTGCCCTGCCTGGCACAGGCTCTCCGTGGGGCTGACCTGCTCCAGCCCCCCCTCCCTGCTCTCCTCCCCTCTCCCTCACTCTTTCCTCCTCATTCCTCCACTCGTCCACCGGCTCGGCTCTGTCTTCCACCTATTCTGTCGGCCGACCCCGTGCGTGAGGGGCTGGGCTGGCCATGGCTGGTTCCAGACAGCTCGAAGGACGCACCGCTGGGCATGCAGCCGGCTGGAACCAGCCCTGGCTGGCCTTGGGCATCGATCTCTCCTCAGCAGAGATCCCGAAACTGAGCTGAGGCTGACACAGATTTATTCTGATATCACAAAGGATGCGACTGAGTGGGAGAAGGGAGGGAAAAAAAATCAAGCAGACTGTTGCAAGACTTGTTTGCAGAGATGTAGTTTTGTCAGCTAGACCACACACCTATTTGCACTCACGTCTGATCCCAGTAGGAAGGGAACGACCAGCAGTTCCTGACCTACCCACTCCCTGGACTCAGATTTCGAGGGCTTTGACTCATGCCGGTTGTCCTCCATGCCGGGGCCGCAGAGCAAGGAGGGCACGCAGCCCGCCCCACTGCCACCCCGGCCCTCTCGCCCTCCTCCCATTCTACATCCAACGGCCCCAGGAAATCCTTCCCAAAGCTGGATGATGGCAGAAATCACACCACCCTTGAATAAGGAGAAATAGGTGATGTGTCTTCAAGCCACAGAGACAGCAATAGTTTTCTTTCCGTTGATGCTGAAGACGTAACATACTGAGTTTCAGCCATATTCAGCAAGAGGAAAAAAAAAACACGACAACTACAAAGTTATGTCTCTGTAGTTAAAGAACAGACATTTCCTTGGGTCAGCGCATGGCTGTTGGATTTGACATCAGCGACGCCGGCATGACCAGGCAGGTAAACAGGAGCTGCAGATTTGCAGGAGAAGGTAGAACTGGCCAAAATAAGGGCTGCAGCCGCTGAGGCAGCTGCTCTGCCTGACATGTAGCCGTGAAGGTTTGCAATGCCTGTGCTGCCCTAATGAGGACTGCAGAGGAGCCTGGAAGGTTTGCTTTTGACCTCATTCATTGACTTCAAGGGAATCAGGGTCTCGTATTCAGGATTCACACTGCAACAGGCTGCCTTCTTACCTCCTAACAAGCACATACTTGAAAAGCCAAGGAATGGATTAACACTGTGGCTTTGTTCACAACAGACTCTTGTGTGGTATTAGAAGCAAGATGATTTGCAACACAAGCGCATGGAGCGCCTGGACTGATCCCAACAGTAAGACTAAGACTGAATGGCTAGTGAGCTTGGGTTGACCTGAAGAACTCTTCATTCAAACCAAATCCAATTTTCAGCCACAGCTAGGGATGATTAATATAAATAAAATGTCTCCCAGTGTTAACTCTCAAAGAAAAGACAGTTAAAACTAACAGGTGATAGCACTCTCCTTGGTTTTGCTTGCTTTGCTGTTTACAAAGGTTGTAGTTCAAGAAATAAACATTGTTTTGATGTGCCCATATAACTCCAGTGACATCGTTGCAAAGTTTAAAGATAGGATGTGTTCAAGTAGTTTTTTAAACTCAGTATATTGTTAGCATCTCAATATGCCATACTCCAAACACCACAATATTTTAAGCTATTAGGCACAGGAAAGACATGGACCTGTTGGAGCGGGTCCAGAGGAGGCCACGTAAATGATTCGAGGGCTGGAGCACCTCTGCTGTGAGGAAAGGCTGAGAGAGTTGGGGCTGTTCAGCCTGGAGGAGAGAAGGCTCTGGGGAGACCTTATAGCAGCCTTCCAGTATGTGAAGAGAGCCTACAAGAAAGCTGGAGGGGGACTTTTTACAAGGGCATGGAGTGACAGGACAAGGGGTAATGGCTTTAAACGGAAAGAGCGTAGATTTAGATTAGATGTAAGGAAGAAATTCTTTACTGTGTGGGTGGTGAGGCCCTGGCACAGGTTGCCCAGAGAAGCTGTGGCTGCCACCTCCCTGGCAGTGTTCAAGGCCAGGTTGGACGGGGCTTTGAGCAACCTGGTGATAACTGTAAATGTAACAAATGTAACATGTAGGGGATGTTATCACTTCAGGTGGTCAGAAACAAGTCTTGGTTCTTTGTGAATAATTGGGATGGTTGCAAGACAAGGGACTCCTGAATAATCCC
>Ga0065711_1037670_pt1 | contig 19591 bp, 9 predicted proteins | sample Hoacrofraction12_FD_59098 | JGI IMG/M metagenome (GOLD analysis project Ga0065711, IMG submission 59098) | Hoatzin crop microbial communities from Cojedes, Venezuela - Epithelial fraction 12 v2 (version 2) | ecosystem: Host-associated > Birds > Digestive system > Esophagus > Crop | place... | reverse complement strand
GCCTGGACAAGGTCCTGTGCAGCCTGCTGTAGGTGGCCCTGCTTCGGCAGGAGGGTTGGACTAGATGACCCACAGAGGTCCCTTCCAACCCCTACCATTCTGTGATTCTGTGATTCTGTAAGGGTTAAAGCATTTATCAAAATGTAGTGAAGTATGTTTCAGATTGTAAATCTTGAATGTAAGTTCAATTGTCTTCTAGATGCTTTATTATCGAGAGACATGAGAAATTGCAGATGGATTCTTTCTGGTACCCTAGTGATTGACGCTTGATAGAGAAAAGCTCTGTATGACTTTTAGTACTGCATTTTATTTTAATGGGCAGTATTGCCATTTTTGTATAATAAAGTGCCAGCTATTAGAAAGATATTTTTCTCACACTCCTACCAAGAAATTAAAGCACAAAGAAGTGAAGAGATTTGCCCCTAGTTATGCAATCTTGCTGGGTAGAAAAAAGAACTGAACCTAGATTTCCTGACTTACAGTCATGGACTTTCACAGGAAAGTCACACTTTAGAGGAGAAAATAGTTACCTAATTACTTTCAAAACAAAGTTTCAAGTGAACTATTGGGGAATCAGAAAATCATAGAATCCTAGAACCAGTTACGTAGTAAAAGACCCTTAAGATCATCAACTCCAACTATTAACCTAATACTGCCAAGCCCACTGCTAAACCATGTCCCTAAGAGCCATATCTACACCTCTGTTAAACACCTCCAGTGATGGTATCTCAAGTATTTCCCTGGGTAGCCTATTCCAATGCTTGATAACCCTTTTGGTGTAGAAACTTTTCCTAATATCCAACCTAAATCTCCCCTGGCGTAACTTGAGGCCATGTCCTCTCATCCTATCGCTAGTTACTTGGAGAAGAGACCGATAACCACCTCACTACAGCCACCTTTCAGGAAGCTGTAGAGAGCAAGAAAGTCTCCCCTCAGACTCCGCCAGACTAAACAATCCCAGTTCCCTCAGCTGCTCCTCATAAGAATTGTTCTCTAGGCACTTAACCAGCTTTTGTTGCCCTTCTTTGGACATGCTTCAGCAACTCAATGTCCTTCTCATAGTGAGGGGCCCAAAACTGAGCACAGTATTTGAGGTGCGGCCTCACCAGTGCCGAGTACAGGGGCAGGATCACCTCCCTAATCCTGCTCGCCACACCATTCCTGATACAAGCCAGGATGCTCTTGTCTTTCTTGGCCACCTGGGCACACTGCTGGCTCATCTTCAGCCAGCTGTCGACCAACACCCCAAGTTCTTTCTCCGCCAGGCAGCTTTCCAGCCACTCCTCCCCAACCCTGTAGTGTTGCATGGAGTTGTTGTGACCCAAGTGCAGGACCCGGCACTCAGCACTGTCAATATAAAGGTAGTTTCTGCTAGTTCAGTTCATCCTCTCTAAGTGTGGGTGTTATTTTGCAGTCTTTAACTACATGAACATGATGTTTTACATGATTACCTTTATGATCAAATAGACAAGAAATTGTATGTATTTTTATTTAAAAAGTGCAGAGTCCAAATGTGGCCTAAGTCAAGCTTAATTCATTATGATGAAGTAAAAGTGTATAATATTCTGTAACCAGCAAGGAAGATGCACTATTATAGTCTGTTATTATCTCATCAGATATCTGCAGGACATATCTCAGTATACCTGAAAGAGGCACAGTAATAGTCGTTACTAACTTTACACTAATTGTGTTGATAATAGATGTTTTCTCGTCCAAAGATTTTGCTTCTTAGTCCATTCTAAGAAAATTACTTAGTATTTCATACTACTTTAAAATGTTTGCATAGTGAGGAACCAAGAAGAAAGCAGAACAAAAATGAGTTTGCTGTAGACTAGATAATCTCTAGAGTTTAATTTTGATTATGTTTTGCTACTCAGAAGTCGGTTTAGAGATGTTTTTATAGCACTAACTGATCATCTTATTGGTGCAGAACAATATGTGTTGCTCATTGAATTCAGTATATCTAGACATAAATATGCATCTATTTATGTTTAATGTGTGCTGTATACAGATGCAATATTCACCAATGATTATCTCAACCTACAGATCAGAAATTGTAATAGAACTATTATCTTATAAATCTAAGTAGTGTGTTTACAAGAAATTTATTATAGCAACATCTAATATTCACAGAAAATACGCTGTTAAAGTATTTATAACTGTTTGTTGTAGTAATTAACACTACTCTGGGATACCCAAAGTGGTAGTGATGAATGTCACTGTTGAATTAATTAGGCAGAGGTACATTTACAAATGTAAATGTTTTCTTGCCAATCAGCATTGCTATATTACCAACTTGTTCTCTGGGTAACTTACGTCATGTAAAGCTGTATTAATTTTGGTGTCTGTTTAAAAGGTAGTGCACCTTAGCTGAACATTTTGTTGTTTTGCAATGGAGAATAAATTTGATGCGTTATTAGGTAATGAAAAAACAACAGAATTTAAGGTCTGTACTTAAGATGTAAAAATTCACAGCAAATTAAAACAAACAAAAAGGTATGTGGTAAGCCCTTAGAATTAAGGATCTTTTCTGCTTATATTTTTGCATAGTTGCCCACAAAATTATTATAGCAAGTGGTGCTGTAAAGATATTAAGAATAATTTGTTTGGCTTCTTTTATATTCATTTTATTAATGTTATATAATGCCTATCAGTTCTTATGTGAATGAGGCTCCATAATACACTAACGTTCAAATTGCAGATGTTTCCAGAGTTGCTAACAGCTTGAATTGTATGGTGGGCATAAAAAAGAATTGTCTGGCCACAAATGAGTATATTGATTGCAGAACTAGTGTGTTAGCCAGGTATCATGACCTAAACTTTCAAAGTATCTGTCTGTGTAACTCTTGGTAAACAGTGAGCTGGTTTGTCTTATGCTGTAATGAAATTTTAGGTTATCAGTTGTTAGGGTTGCTCTGTTGTGCTACGCAGCAAGGATCATAGACTTGTTGGTTCAACCAGAAATTATGGGAAGCAGTTCTTCTGTGTGTGTCTGTCATTTCTTGTGAAGTGCTTCCAGAGTTACATGCAGCTGCTCCCACCTTCTTAGGCATGTTGCTGAGAAGTGCTGTCTCACCCTATATAAGCAACATAGCAGCAGTTTCTCATATAAAAGTTCCTGATCCTGCATGTGTAAGTATTACTAGGTAAGAGGATACAGACCTTATAAATAAATAAACAATAAGAAGAAAAGATGAGGTCTGTGGAAGGGGATGATAGCTAGCGTTACCTGGTCAGCCATACCTTTCTATGTGTGTTCTTTGCCATTAGCAAATGTAAGGCAATTTGTATTGTCTTGATCATCTTTCACTGATGTCATTAACCATTTTTCATAACTTCTGTGAATAACACAGTATTTTGATTGTTATAGCAACTTTTGAAATCCTTAAAATACAATTTATCACATGTTGTTTGCTTTGAAATGCAACCCTATTCCACTGCAAAGTATATGAGAAATGTCAGTTGGTCACATCTTGTTGCTAGAATAGTCAGATAGTTATGCACAAAGTATTACATAGTCTTAAAAAAGGAGCTATCACATCAGGGTATCAGCTACTTGTATTTGTTTTCCAGAGGTATGTTTTTCATTGAAATATTTAAAGACTATTGGAATTAGAACTACTAAACTCCCTTTCAGCATTAGGGAGGTTATGAGGAGAGGAATTGCAGCAGTAGGTAGAAGACAATTAAATACTACAGCTTCTCTGAGATCCTTTATGTAATCTCTTTAAAACGTGTTTTCTCCTCTGGTCATCTTGGTTCCAGATTATGTGATTTAGAAGCCTTCACAATTTTCAAGTGGGAGCACATGAAAGTGTGCCCATGGTTAAGGCTCGGAGACATAGGTGTGGGCATGATGTGTTCAGGAGTTGAAAACTTGTCGCTGCGTTATCTTACCTGGTAGCCATTGGACACAGGTTTTCTGAAAGGGCCTGATCTCCCAACATCAGAGCTGTTGCAGCAAGCAGGATAAGCAGATGCAGCCAGGACCAAATCTCTCAGTCACTCCACATGGTAACGCAAGATCCCTGCAGGACCTGCCGCACTGCAGTACCGACAAATTCACCTGCTGAGACACTGAAAGGCAGAAGCCTGCTGCCCTAGCTCTCCATGGGTTTGTTACCGAGGGTGCTGTTCTGACAAGAGGGCTAGGGACTGCCCTGCTGCTCTTGCTGCTGTTGGTGGGAAATCTCTCCTGGGCCCTCAGCTTTCTTGGCAGTGCAGCTGCAGGGTCTTCATTGCTTTCTTTTTTGTGATGGGGTGGAGATAATTTTGCAGATGGTTACAGATATTTGTCTCTCCCCATGCCTTTATTACCATCCCGTCACAGTTTCTGCATTCCCTGCATTCCTTGGCCAGAAGAGGAAGCCTGAGAGCACTCCTTGGCCACTTCAGTCCAAAATCCAGTAACTTTGTGCAGCTCATTTCCAGCAGCCGCTGAAGTGAGTCTTTGTGCTGAAGCAGCTCAGCAGCACTCATGTATTCCATTTCAACCAGCATCTCCCTGGAAACAGCAGCCTCTCCTGGGAGGACAGCGATACCTTGCTGGGCGAGCTGGGCGGGTAGAGGAAGTGGGCTGCTGAACAAAAGCAGAAGTCGCAGCTATTTGCTGAGCATGTGCCTGTCTGACTCCTACGTGTTTAAGTAGTGTACCCAAATGGACAAGTATGAAGGCAGTGCATTTATGCAAATGTAAGGAAAGAAAAGTATATGGAAGACAGAAATTGTGGAGGGGGAGAAAAGAAGGAAGAAAACAGTTTTGGGTGGTAGAAGTATTGTGGTATACCGCAGTTAACATTTTTTTTCTCATGGTGAAAACACATTTGACATTAGACCATCAATGTCTCTCATGTTGTCAGTTCCTCAAACTGTCAGTGTTACACTGTCCCAAACTGGGAGCGGAAGCATGCAGAGATGACTTTCTCTGCCTGATGCGTACCATCAGCCTTTTTGAGTCATTATTTTCAGAGTGGGCATCTTTGATCTCTTTCCCTAATAAGGACTAACAAAAGAAAGAGTAGAAGGAGAGCTAATGCTCTGTGTGTGGTGACAGTGCCATATAGCAATCAGTTTTCAAATATTCATCATGCAAGTATTTTTATCCTGCAGTCTACTGAGAAGCAAATTATGTTTCTTCATCTGGTATTGAGCTTTTCTACAAAAAGGCTGAGAGGATTTGAGTGTGTTTTGGGGGGAGGAAAATAAAATTGCTCCAGATTTTCTCTTGTCCTTATAAATTTTTCTCCAGCCGTGGTTTTAATTAGGAGTTCTGCAGCAGCACCACCAAGACTCTATCAATCCATGCTAAGATTCGAACATTATAAACGTACACTGGTCTTGCATGTAAAGAAAATGGGTTTATAAAGACAGAACTTGTTTTTAAAGTTGTGTGTAATTTTGTGTCGCGGGCGGGCTTAAGGACTCGTCATACGATCAATATGATCAAAGACAGTTTATTCCGCTACAGACCGGTGTTTATATAGTTCCTTGCCACGCGATAGCTCAAACGTGATTGGATGCATGCACTGTCCACGCGCTGTTCACGCGTACTTCTCGGTCTCTGATTCGTGCAACGCTATCAGTCACGCGCATCAAACTGCTCCTCAGGATCTTGTTCTTCTTGCTAATTGCGGTTAATGCAGGCCTCATTTGTTCCTCGTTGTGACCTTGATGCCTGCCTGCTCCATTACCGGCTATCAAGAGTCAGGCCCAGTGTATCTGGAGGGCTCACCACATGGCCGTGGTTCCCCCAACAATTTTGGACTTCGTTAAGGTGTCCATTGGAATGTTTAAACTATCAAATAAGCTCATTTAAGCCAGGATAGAAGCTCATCCTTCCCATCCTCCCTCTGTGGACTGGAGAGCATGCAAATACAGCCCTCCTTAATGCTTCCAGGATATCTGTCCCTCTTATATGGCATTAGGAAACACAGCTGGCTGACAAAATAGGTAATGGTAGACAGACATTACAAAGTAACCTATTTAATCTCTTACAATACTAATTCAATATAGCAAGAAGTATTATTATTGTTAATATATTTACTATCATACCCTGGTTTTGTTCCTATGTGTCATTTCCATAACATTCCTTTTACCAAACCTTATTAGGAAAGAACATTGTCCAGCCTAGAATCCAGATATACAAGCCACGATAAGAAGAGTTCACAGATATTTCAATGTTGTCATAGGAGTTAAAAAAGTAAATCTCAAATGGATTAGAAATGATCAAAAGCAAGTACCAATTTACACATATAAGGCGTGCAGCTAATACACTGATAACACTGTCTCCTCCTTAGGAAATGTTTATTCCCTTTCCTGAGTTGCAAAACTGTTTTATAACATGTTACATAATGAAACAGGAAATGTTTGACAGTACTTATGTGTTTAGAGCATGCATTTGTGGATTAATTTCTTAGTTTGGAAACAATTTGTCACAAAGCATCTGAGCTGCACAGAAAGTGATGGCAAAAAGGAAGCAGTTAGTTTTAAGCACAGAAAACAAAATTCAGTCCTGTTGTGGGGAGGGAACAGAGTGATGCATACGTCTAGTGAATGCATGGTGGCATGTCAAGGGAAGGGAAAGGTGTAAAGAATGCTCTGGCCTTCTCATTTCTGTTCTCTTTCTATACAACTATATTATTATTAGTTGTAACTACAGAGTTGGAATCACTGGATCATAAAACAATTTAGCTCCGAAGCGTACTCTGGAAGCTATGTCATCCAATCCTCTACTGAAAGCAGATCAAAGTTGATCTGATCAAGTTTCCCAGGGCCTTCACCAGTGAAGCTCTGAGCATCTCCAAGAGTGGAGATTCCACAACTGTCTTGGGCAGCTGGTTTCTGTTCTTAACCATCATTATTGTGAAGATTATTTTCTTCCTTATGTCCACTGAAAACATTACTTTGTGCAAATGAATCACTGAGAAGAGTCTGTCTCTACCTCACAGACCCAGTTCCCTCAATGCTCCTCACCATGTGTCTTGATAAGACAATTCTCCCTTCAGCTCTCATCAGTTTCCTAATGTCAATGGAAAAGTTCTGTGCCCACTCCATGAGTGTTCTGAAGTGCCTGAGATACAAGCCAGTCTGGCAGACAAGCCAGTAAGCCCCACCAAGAAAAAGAATGCATTAACCTGGGCTTGAGTCTGTCCAAGACAATTACAGACCACAGCTTTGCAGCTTCTTCGTGGTCCTAGGGCAGCTAGCAGAAGCTGTAAGATGGCACTACATCCAGGATTGTGTGAGTTATTGCTGATGTGGTAGGAGAAGTGGAGATCTATGAGCTGTAGGGAGTGGAGATCTATGAGCTGTAGGAACTGGAGATCTGTGAGCTGTAGGGAGTTCAACAAGCAAACTTGCAACTCTTTGTCAGAAGCTGGTAGCCTTTGAAGGTCTGGCTATTTGAAAATCACAAATGTTATAGCCTTGTCACTCTCTACAACTACCTGAAAGGAGGTTGTAGTGTGGCAGGTGTTGGTTTCTTCTCCCAAGTAACTGGCGATAGGACAAGAGGCAGTGGCCTCAAGTTGCATCAGGGGAGGTTTAGACTGGATATTAGGAAAAATTTCTTTACTGAAAGAGTTGTGAAGCATTGGAACAGGCTGCCCAGGGAGGTGGTGGAGTCACCATCCCTGGAGGTGTTCAGAAAATGTGTTGATGTGGCACATAGGGATACTGTTTAGTGGTGGGCTTTGCAGTGTTAGGTTGATGGCTGGATGATCTTAGGGGTCTTTCACAACCTTAATGATTCTGTGATTCTATGTTTTATACACCATAGCTATAACCTCTTTAAAGAGGGAAAGAGGACATAATTAAAACTAAACCAGTTACCCTAACCCCCTTTCTTCTTGTATGACATATGGAATAATCTTTCTGTTCGAAAAACTGTTTTGCAGCTCTTTCATCACTGAAGCAAGTATGAGGGGAGGAAGAAACAGATGATGCTATTTTGGGATAGCATTCAGGGATGTGTGTCGTGTTTTGATCCACTGGGTCTGAAGAAGCATCTAAAGCTATTTGCACTACATTAGCTGTACTCTACACCAGTAAAAAGTACATTTCTGTGCTGTCTTAATGTGATAAAACAGAAAAAACTTTAAAATGAAGATTTTTTTTACTAGGTGCTGAATTTTCTTTTGCCTTAATATGAAAATATTCCTCATGGCATTTGTCACAGATATTTTCTTGTAGTCTTCTTCTTTCTGCTGTCCCCTAAAGGCCACAGAATAGCTATCATGAAAGCAAAAGAGGTGTCTTAGAAACCAGTTTTGATAAAGAGTGAAAATGTAACTCAACCTACAGATGCAAAACATGAAAGTGTCAGTAGTCAGCTTCTCCTGATTATAAATATTATTAGCCTTCATGTACTGATGTCTTTAATTAATAATAGTAATTTCTTCAGCCAGTTAAGATCTTCTTCAGCCTGTTTCTGCTGAATGCTGTACCTACCTCCAGAAAACATTGTCACTCTTTTTTTTCCCTTATGTCCAATATAGAAGGCAATTTTGTAACAGCTCGAAATCAAGCCTGATAAGAGGATTTTTATCATACTTTTCTGCTAGAGTTATATTACTAATTTGCATTTCTAGATCATTAGGCAAAACTATTAAGAATAGAAAAAACATGTTTTTTTTAATACAAGATAGTTACGGCATTGGTAGGAATATATCATACGCACACAATTGTTGTCATGCAGATTTACAGGACCTCTAAGAAACAAATATGGTGATCGAACAGTAACGCAAAATAGAGATTAATCTACAGTGAGGCTATGATAAAAAAACACTTGATGTACATAATGAATTGTTTTATTGTCCTCTCACCTTTTATTAGAACTCATATTTAGGATGTTGTTTTATTTATTTAGAGTAGCAAATGCCACAGTTATGAAAGTCATCTCATGGCCAGGATTCTAAACAGTTTGTTACATGTTTGGGATTATTATTCCCTTGAGTAGAACTGGATTTAGGAAACAAGGTTTAGATCCTATTTACAGCATTCCGATCGTTTGAAGGCAGGCAAATAATTTTTCCAGTCTGGTATGCTCCAGTTTTGCACCTGTCATTGATCAACATCTGGATTGAAGTGTGCTTGGAGTCTCATTGTGTCTAGTTGATGGTACCAAGAGGAAGCAGATAGCGAAGCCTGGGAAGTCCAGACGTTAGGCTAGTCAACAACACCAGGGAGGGATTTTGGGTTTTGCTGAGGAAGAGATTATCAAAAGCAGGCCAGAAAAATGGTTGATAGAAAAGCATGGGGAGAAGTGTTTTACAGTAGCAATGACTTCAAATATGTGTCAGATCCATTTGTGTAGCCTGGTATTCCTCATGAGGCTCCTCACTGTCACTTCTGGACTGAGTATTCAGCCATTCGTTAATCATATTTTCATGGTATTTCTGCTGAAAGTATGATAGAATGGAAATTCAGTAGCGCTGAAAAATAGGGCTTTATTCTTTTGGCTTTTTTTGTCAGGTTGTGAGGGGTTTTTTGTCCAGGAACCTCCCTGTGTGTGAAAGGAAGGAGACAGAATATGTGTTTTAGACTAATGAAGATGATATTTTTTAAAACACTAATTCTTTACTGTTTATTAGTATGTTTTGGATAAGTTACTGGAGAGAAACACTGTTGTGAGCACTGGTAAAATTCCTGTTGGTCTAGCCACCTTTTAAATGAGGAGGATTCTTTTTGCCTCTTACATAGTACTTTCTAAAATTCAAGTGATTTTTATAATCTTTTTCTGTTGTCCCAATTTATGTCACAGAGATTTTAGTGAAACTAAATAGCAAAAGAACTTTAGAGATCATAAAATGCCTGCAATACTTCATTTTTAATCTGTCTAAAATCTGACCTATGTATATGTATAATGGCTGCAAAAATTCATTCTCTTTGAAGATCTGAGAATTCACATTTTACTTACATGTTTTGATATTAGTAAATATAATGATATTCAATAATACTGAACTAAAAGCTAATTTTAAACGCAACTGCACAAAAATGTATATTGGCAGCTATTTTTATAGTTGATAATTTCAATAAAAATTTATGCAATATTGTCTACAGAAAAAAATAAATATGTTGTACAGAAGCTGTCACATATAAGTGCTGTATTATACATTAAGTATTCTAACAGACTTGTTAAGGAACAGTGCCTGTAAGAAAGAAGATATGTAACAAAATTTGGATATAATTTTGAACATCAAAGAAATAAAGTGTCCTTGTGTATGTATTTATGTGCTGAGTTCACATTCATGGTGTAGTGGCATAAAAAAATAGCATTGATACCTAAATAGAAACAATCCATTTTCCTAGTGCTTCTGTAAATGCTTGTATGTGCTAATGGTGTAAGTAAAAAAATGTAAGCTTCCATGTTCTAATAATCCCTTTCTTAATGTTCTGTTTTCTAGGTAAGTACTCTCTGTATTCTTCTTCATTAAATTGACAGACAACCCAATGTTATTCTCTGCCTTCTCGAAGTGCAACAAAAGAGGTAAAAAACAAGACAACAAAAATGAAGGGACATTTGGTAAGAATTTGCTTTGGCTTACGTGCTCATCTACTTTGTTTCTGGAGGAATGCAACCATTACAGAAGATCAGTTTGTGTAGAACTGGTGAAAGGCGAGAAGCTAATTACAGCAGCTGTGCATGAAATGCTCACTGCACTTGCAGGCTGCCCAAGTGAACTGCAGGCAGCACTCCCTCCACTCCCTGGTCCAGGATCATGTTGTTAATTTAAAGGCTCTTTGTTTCCAAAGCTACATAGCTACTCTGTATTGAGATCTTTAAAATTTCTGCATTTGTTCTGAAAATACTAGGGAGAGTAATACGGGCTACTATTATAATAAAGACATAATATTAAAGCTTTTCGTAATAGATATCATAGTTCAGATATGTAGGGGGTAACATGCTGCAGGCAAATAGAATGAACGATTTGGTATGGAGTACGTTACTAAATCAACCTGTAGAGGGCAATATGGCGTTTCTGGCATCGCAAAATTTATGTGGCTGTAATAGGGTAATAAGAAAGCTCATTAAGACCTCATTATAGATAGTTTAAAAGTTCATACAGAATACCTACTGTTACTGCAGTTTGGTGCTTATAATAATAAAATGATATATCTTGTTCTGAGTTGTCATGGAATGGAAACTGTCTTGCTCAATGATTTAAAAAAAACCCCTTTTTGCTCTGTAATTCTAAAAAGAAGAAGAAACATCTTAATAACCAATACAGTCCTGTAAAGCTTTTGATAAATGAAGAAATATACCGTCCCACAATATTTTTCTGCAAAATAATGCATTGCGTGTAAAAGGAGAGGATTAATGTGTGTTAAAATACATATATATGCTTAAAACCTCCTGTGAATATGAGTCCATTCCCTACAACTTTAAACTTCTTCTCATTTAAAACACCCTTTGAGAGAGAGGAGTGAGTCCCATGATATGGTAAAAATCAACTGTGATACATGGGCCTGGCAAACCTTGCACTTTTTGTCCAAGCACATTTTGTAGTGCTGAATGCTTTCTGACAGAAAATAAGGTTGAATGTGACTTTTGTCAGTCCTTTGACAAGGAGCCTGTTGAGAGCTGGCTGCTGCGATCCATGTATTACCATCCTCAGAGCACAAATAATAGAACTGTTCAGAAAGGGGTCGGTAAGAGGAAAGGAATTGGGGCTTGGAAGGTAGAATGAGTTTCTTTTGTACCATGCAAAGTAAAGAAGGAGGCGTATTTTAGGTAGGCCCTTCTATGTATTTGTGCAAGGACCATTCAACTGTGCAAACTGTATTATTTAGGTAATATCTTGTATATGTGAACAGTATCTTACAGTATCTCATGCATGCACCAGTGACAGTGCTGAGAAATGGCACAAACATAATTGTATGCTCACAAACACAGACTGAGCTGAACTAGAGTGCAGCCTTGCTTTAAAGTTGGGGTTTATTTTTAATCTAATCTTTTTCGGTTTTAAATATTGACAGTTTACCTGGAATAGTTCTAGGCAATTCGACTAATGTTTTTCTAATGTGTTTTGTCAAACCAATTTAATATGCAGTTGTTCTTTGTGTTAGAGGAAGACTGGGTGTAAATCATGTATTTAGTGACAGAGTCTCACTGATTTAAAAGCTTGAGTATTAGAATTTTTTTAATGAAACTTTTGTTGTCTAGCATACCGTGGGCTTTTACTGGGTTTTGAATGCATTTTCCTTGTCATTTCCATACTTGCTGCATTATGGTGCAGACACAGAATTAAGCACTGAAAATGTGTTCTTCAAAAGAGCAAATAACCTATTTTCTACCAGGCTGCTACACGAATTAAAGCTGTGTACACATAGGGACAGGAGTCTAGTAGATCATAATATTGGAACAAATGTGCCAATGAAAGAGCAGTCACGGGTAGGGTGTGCTACAGCTGATGACAGCAGAAATGGCGAAGTATCTGGTTTCTCTTGTTGCAGCTGAGATTAGCTCAAAATATTTGTTCATATCTCAGTTTGAGACAAATATTCTCATATGTTTAAGACAACATGAGATCATTATAAGGTAACATACTGCATACTTTCCGTATTTGGAGTGTATGTAAAATGCCTAATACCATGTAGTTTGTTCAAAGAGACTGCTGAAAAACCCTGATACAAGTAAGTCTGTACTACAGGGCTAGCTGACTTTGGTACAGTGACTCTCTTGCAGTTAGAAAATAGAAGGGATCTAGAGGGGAATTACGGGAGCTGTCTTTTTATATTTAATTTTGGGTTTTGGTCTGAAGGTAGTAATCCTTTCACAGATTTTTCTAAATCACTCCACTAAGTAAGTAATAAAAAGACAGGGTTTTCTTTTCATACAACACAAATGAGATTGTGGCAGTTTGTATCTTTTACGCTCTTTGTAACAAATGTCCGTGGCTGTTGGACAACCTTTTCTATATACCATTGGTTTGTATTCACAAAAATATTTTAATACGTTCCTGTTGATTCCAGAACAGTAGTCTGTTTCCTGCCTCTTCCCCAAGTTGGATGACTTTACCCTTTTACTTTAACATGCGCAGTCCAGCATGGCAGTCTGCACCAGTCACTAGAGGTCCGCAGGAAACTTTCAGCATTGCTGGGTAAACATGGACTTGCTTGTTCTTGCTCTGTGTCCTGTCTCTGTCCTGTCTCTCATCCCTTCCTGCCGTGCTTCCTCAGCATGACTCTATTCCCCATCTTCACCCCTGTTCCAGACATACTTTGGGCAAATGTCCTGTCTGTCCTCCCCAACCTTACGAACCACAAGACTAGCAGAAGGTAAGAATACGATTCTTAGTACAGCATAATTTTATTTTTTTTTAAAGGGAAAGAAATAGAAAGCTAGTTTGCAAAATCTGTTTATTATTGTTGAATAGCCAGACATTTTATTGGACTTTACTGTGGTTAATATGTTTGGATGGATAATCTTATGAAGTTTTTGTTAATGCGCCACGAAATGCTAGAGTGACAACACCGATATTGATTGGATCTTTTTTTTCATTTCTGCTATAGAGATTTGTGAATAGTTTGTGTATGTTTAAGCTTAAATAAGATGTTCAAGCCAGTACTTGATTTTTCAGTGGAGGCTTCTAGAAAACAAAAAAATTGTCCTTTGTCTCCAAATATTGTCTTTTAAAAAGTGAAAAATTGTATTTTGAGATCTTGCTTATGTAGGTGTACATGAATATACTATATCATGATACTATCCTACAAAATTTTTTTGCTACTTTTCCATCATAACCTTCTTTGCTTCAAGACTTTGGCACTGAAATGGAACTGACTTGCCAGGCATAAGCCATGGTGACTCTGATGCTTTTTAGTTGCTACGGTTCTCCACAGAAAATCTGCTCATATTCTGAAACTGTATCTAGATAAGGCCACATCTTCTGTACTCAGTTTTTGTAGGTAGATTTATGTATGTGGTCTGGAAAGGAACTATGATGTACAGTGACAACTTCCAGGATAGAAATTTAATCTGTGCCTATCTAGCTCCAAACTCTGATTTCACGTTACTGTGGTCAGATACTTCATCAAAATGCAAAGTCACTTGAACTGAATCTGTTACGTACTTTGTGCCAAAGGATGTTTCTCTTTGTATCAAAGGGTGCATTCCTGCCTCGGACTGACAATCACCTCCCTGTGACTCATGAACAGTCTCATTTTGGCCTTTTTCAAACTGTTCCGCTTACACCACACCTTTCTGGAGATTTTTTTTCTCTAATGGCTACTTCCTCATCTGGAAGAGTATAAAGGCTTTGAGCACAATAATGGCCAAATCTCCCTAAAGGACCCTTCACAGCAACATCAGCTTAAATCAGTTACTGAAGTGGTTTCAAAATTCCACTGAAATGAAGGTATTCATTCACTGGTAACATCTTCAAAATTTTGCTTTGAGTCTTGCTTTATTATATCAGAAGAACAACACTATCCAGAGTCTTCTCTGCGATTTCTGAAAAAGAGTTGAATTTTTCAAAGTGTACAAAGTCTATCTGAATAGATAAAAGGACTGTAAGTTCCACACGATCTTTCTGAGTTCTGTCCTGCTATGATAAGAGCGTATCTTTGGGTATCTCTCCCATCAAACATGAGGGCTTGCTCCATCCACCTTCAAGCAAAACTCTGCCAACTTGGAGACAGAGAAGTTCTCAAAATCTTCAGACAAGCAACATGATGTTCAGCTGTGTCAAACATACAAAGTTGACAGGATCATGTGACAAATCCAAGAGTGCCGTTACAGTCTTTTGTGACTGATTATGCTAGCACTTCTCATTTCCACCATCCCGAGGGGGTAAAATCTGTCAGTTTTCCACAATGGGATCTACGCTGATACTTACAGAAAACAAAAGGGATGATGACCTTTATAATTAATCCAAATTAGGCTCTGGAAATAGCTTGCGTACCTCTCTCTCAGTGGTGCTTGCAGTGCAATTCTCCTGAAATTTCCCACTGGCTTTTTACTTGCTTCAGTTATACCTAAGACTGCATCCTGTGTCATCTGATGACTGTTCACAGTTTTAACCTCAATCCACAGAAAACATTTAAACGTTGACAAGGGTGATTTCTAGCATTTTTGCTTTTAAGATCCTGATTAGTGTCAACACTACAGAGCAGAATTCATTTTCTTCCCTAGTTTAAGGCTCTGGTAACGCAGGAGTACACAGCCTTTACTGGTAGTCTTTAGCAGAGCCGCATGTTTAACAAGTTTGAATGGACTTCAAGTTTCGGGTGGTGAAGGGAAAACCAACCTTTGCCACAAAGCTTCTAAACCTTTGTGATGATGTTTACTTACACATTACTGCAAATGATTATGTGTGAATGATTGTTTACGATACAAAAACGAGATATTGGCTTGATTTTTATTTTTCTCCTTGCTCTTATAGTTATCTTCAACACAAGCTAATCAAATTTGAGAGGGGTGTGAAGTAATTTTTGCAAATAGTGAGTGTATTGTTCTCCTGAACTCTTGTTCTGCAGCTTACCCTGGGAAGCATTGACTCATTATATACAACAAAAGAATTTTGTAGAGAATGGTTTCCTATGAGATGGTGATGTGTGGTGGTTTATCGTGATAGAAATAAAAATCTAGCCATAACAGGCATAGAACTGAAACAGGTATATCCATTACATAGGGAGAGAGGATGACGAACTACTAATTATTTTTAATAGTTTGAAAAGGGAAAGGAAACCCTACCCAACGCTTCCTGCAAGAGACATAAACCCATTCTTGTCTTTCAAAAGAAAACCGTAATAGCATACCTGTCACAGTGCCAAAAGCAGTAATGCAGAAGCTGTGCCCCTGTGCGTAAAAGCAGATTCTCTACTAATTTCAGTTGCAAATCAGCACATAATTTTCTCTGCAATGATTGAAGTTCATTTCCAGCAGAGATCAGAAACTGGGATGATGATAGCAAGGAAAAGAATCCAATACTCTGTTTTAGTTTGACGCAATACGGCTGGTGCAGCACAAAGAAAAGTGTTACAGCTGTCACAGTAGAAATGTTAAAGTGCAGTACTTGAAAGATCTCTGTGGATCTAAGTGGAAAGAAGGGATTTTGTTTTTTGCATACGACTATAATTTCTGTACTATTTTTGTAACTGAATATTTTCACCGTTTTTCAGTTTGCTCATCTGCTGCAACATACTTAAAACTCCGTACCAAAAAAAATGCATTAAGAAAAAATCTGTGTGGCAAACTTTGACATTCCAACTTTGGAAAGAATTAAATTATCCTTACATTATAAACTTAATTTTGACCCTGTGTACATGGACTGATAGTCTTGAGTTGTATAATTGTCAGCTTTTACGGAGGACCTTAGACTCATATATGCAATATGATAAACAGGACTATTTTTTATTTTATCTTCTCTGTTCTTTGTGGAGAGTCCCTTTCTTTTCTTTTTAAAAAACACCTCAGTTTCAAAGTCTTGATAACATTATGAGTCCTGACAAGGGAAACAAGTTGTTACTGCCTTTGTTCACTTTTCAGAAATGTTCAGCAGTAGAATACCTGAGGCCTTGACAAATGGTCTGTGTATTTATCTTTACAGTAGTATGCTGGACAGATAAAATGGTAGTGGTGTTTCTGTTGTCAAACACTGAAAGATTAATGGCAGAAATCTATATTAATTATTTTGAGTGCTGAGTTTAAATGCTAAGGTCCTGATTTTTTAATTTTGAGTTTTCTTTTTATAACACCTTTTTGCTCAAATCTCTCATCAACTTCACTTACAGATGAAAATGTTCAACATTTCTACAAATAGGGTAAGAAGGATGGGATCAACCTGGCTAATGGTAGACACCTCTATTGGAGACATTATGTTTGGGGATGTCCTGCTAGGCACTCTTAATGGCAAGACATCGGTATTCTTAGGGAATAACTCATCTCCTTCCAGAAGTTCGAATGCTTGGCCAAGCAAAAGACTACTTGCTTTTGTTCTTGCTCTTTCAGCTAACAAGTTGAATCAGTTCACCAAGGACTCAGGTGAGTACCCTAGCCAACACAAAAGCAGTAGGAGTGTATGACCAAGAGCAAAAGGGAGGCTGGCATGCAGCTCAGCTGCACGTACGCGTACGTACCCTCACCTTTACCCACACTTAACTCTCACAGGTTGCTGTAACTAGAAGACTACTGTGAGCTACTCAGGGGCTTTAGAGTGGTTCGAACTGAAACACAAGGAGAAGATATTTAAGGATTGGTTCCTAGAGAAACCCTTAAGTCTTTAGAGTAGTAGATCATATTAAACATCGTAAACAAAATACTGTGAAATTCCTTGGAGCAAAAAGAACTCAGGTCTCTAGGACCAGCATCAAGCTAAATACCATAATTATGCTTCATCAGCCTGTTTTAGAGCAAAAGTTCCTCTTTTTGCCTAGATAACGTAGACCTTAAGACTTCTTTGCCTTCAGGAAAGGATATCACTCTACTTTTTTTTTTTCATCTCAGAGTAAACTGGAGACATGTCCTCTTTCTCTTATGAGTGATTTGTGTCGAGTATGAGAGGCATGTGGACGATATTTTGGGGGCTTTTTGTTTTGTTTTGTTTTTAAAGAAAAGTTTTAAGACAGCCTGGCTTTGTCATGTTGGGAAAAGGTAATGAATACTACCAGATCAATACTATACATTTTCAAATGTCACAGAATGTGGAGGTCAACTTATACAGAGGAGAGATGTCTACTCTTTGCAGTGTTTCTATGGGAATCAGAAAGTCTTGATAATTAGAGAGGACAGCATAGTTCTTTTACTTTGATTTATTCATAGAGCTATTAATTATACAGCCAGTAAAAGTTGAAGATTAACCAGAAATTATAGCCTTTGTAAACTGACAATTTCTAATGGAAAATATCTTTCTTGAAAATTAGTTGTCAGTGGAAACCTGTAATGGGATACATCGTCTTTCATCTGTACATTGTAAATTTTAATTTAGCCCTGATGAATAGTGTGCAAATAGATGATACGTGTATGGTTTTGGCAAAATAAGAAAAAAATCCATGCAAGGTGATATCTCATTAAAAGAACATAGGTATATACCTAAGAAATGGATTCAGAAATTAATTGATTATTAACCTGTACAGAATACACAAATTTAATCCTAAATAGCCAAATTGGTAGTCAGTATGCTGCAGAAGTAATGCATATTAACAGCACCTAACATTTCTAAAATGTCTTCATTTTGCCTATTCAATAAACAACACTGGCATTGCTACCTTGCTGTTCTAAATATAGTAGTAGCAGCTGATGTTCAAGGAAGATGTTCATTTGGACAGATGAATAAACACAATTGTTCTGCTGTGTAACTACAGCAGTATGTCATTAATATTTTTTAATGAGTAACGTTATATACAGTGACACTGACTATCTATGGTTGGAGACAGGATTTAATAAGAGCTCGTGATTCTTTAACTGCTTCCATTTTTCAGCTGCTTTATGCCCTTAAATAATTCTTCTGCCAGAACAATATGATTATTTTGCAACAGGATTATTGAAATTCAATCTGTAGAACCTGTCTGGTTTTGTCATTACTATGTATGCCAAATAAATGGCAGTCCTCTTGGCCAGTGTTGCAAGTGGGGCGCTGAGCTGAATGGACCCAGTGTGGCTGTTCTAATGGGTATATGATAGTGAGGGAGAGAGCAGAAGGTCTTCATGAAAGGTTCTATGGGGTATTTAGTGAAATAAGGGGAAGAAAAATCTGCATGAGTCAATTAAAAAGAGGATCTTCAACACAGCAGTATGAAGTCCCAAGTTTCAATCGCAAAAGTGTGTATTGGCAGAGTTAAAAGAGTGTATGCTAAAAACAGATTCATCTTTTTAATTTAAGGCAAATTTAAGGATACATTATGACAAAACATCAAGTCAAGCCAAGCATATGCCATTAGTGAATATCTGTCTCAGTCCTTTGAACCTGGGGTCTTTTCCAGCATGTGTGTTTGATATGTACTACATAAAAATATCCCTGTAAGATATGTAGTAGATGGACTCATAAAATGTCTATGTGTCCTGGTTTCACTGGTTTCACCTGGGATAGAGTTAATTTTCTTCTCAGTGGTTGCTGTGTTTTGGATTTAGTACAAGAAGAATGTTGGTAACACTGATATTTTCAGTTGTTGCTATGAAATCAAGTACTTTTTCCAGTTTTTCATATGCAGCTAATGACAAGGTGTGCAGGAGCTGGGAGGGGGCACAGCCAGGCAGGCAGCGCAAGCTGGCCAATGGAAATATTCCATACCATGGACGGCATGCTCAGTTTGTGAATGGAGCGTTGGCCAGGGGGCAGGAATCTGCTGTTCCCTTGTTTCCTGGAGTTCGAATCCTCTCTTGTCCAGGAGTTTGAACTTTTTCAGGAATTTCACGAAATTCGTGATTTAGAATCATAGAATCATAGAAATTTTTGGGTCAGAAGGGACCCCTAGAGGTCATCTAGTCCAACCCCCCCGCAGCAAGCAGGGACACCGCTAACTAGGTCAGGTTGCTCAGAGCCCTGTCCAACCTGGTCTTGAATGTTTCCAGGGATGGGGCCTCCACTACCTCTCTGGGCAACCCGTTCCAGTGTTTCACCACCCTCATTGTAAAGAATTTCTTCCTTATATCTAG
>Ga0065711_1037668_pt1 | contig 19592 bp, 12 predicted proteins | sample Hoacrofraction12_FD_59098 | JGI IMG/M metagenome (GOLD analysis project Ga0065711, IMG submission 59098) | Hoatzin crop microbial communities from Cojedes, Venezuela - Epithelial fraction 12 v2 (version 2) | ecosystem: Host-associated > Birds > Digestive system > Esophagus > Crop | place... | reverse complement strand
CGTCCCGCTGCTGCTGGGCCGGGGCTGGTGGGGGCGGGGGCCGGGGCGAGTGCCGGGCCCCAGCGTTCCGGCGCCTGCGTGCCGCGGGGAGCAGCCCGCTCGGTAGCGGCCCAGCGGCAGCCCTCAGCGCCAGGTCTGTGCTCGCTCCCGAGAAGCTCCCGCGGGCTGGAGGCGGCTCTCGGCGCGCTCCCGGGAGCGCTCGAGCGTTGCGGGGGAACAAGGACGCGGGAAACGACTCGTGCTGGAGGGAAGGGCAGGGCCTGCTCCGTGGAAATGCCGATCTCGGTGCGGGGCTCCAGCGCGGGGTGGTGCGAGCCGGCAGGGCGAAGCGCAGCGAAGCCGGCAGGGACGGGCCGCGGCGGGTTTGCTCCCCGGCGGTGCGGAGCCGCGCCGGGCATCGCCCGGGAGCAGCCGGGGACCCAGTGCGGGGAAGGAGCTACCCAGAAAATCGCGCTGGAAGGTGGTTTTCTGGGCAAACTCGGTGGAAGAGCCGGGAGCTGACGGGGCCGGACACCGTGGTGCTCTTGTTCTGAAAGCAGTCGCTGCTGCGTGTCGGGGCACCTCAGCGGGCAGGCGCGAAAGCAACCTTACACGGTACCGTACGCCGTCCCGCACCCCTTCCTTCCCGCACCGCCACCCCCAGACCTCCCGCCCCAGCGACCAGCAATGCACGTGCCCGCAGAGATCTCCAGCTTCTCCGAGAAGCCGTCAGCTTCCCGCTCCACCTGTGCCTATCCGTGTCATTCCTTACATCCGTCTCCATAGAGCGCCCCAAAACATCTCCTCCAGTTTAGCAGTCCATCCACTACTTTGGGAGGAAGGTTCTGGCTGCAGCTGAGTGGTACACATCAGAGTATTCGGGACCATCATTTGTAGCCATTTCCTCTACACGTCGTGATCTTTGCCTGATCCTCACCCTTCCTCCTTCCAGCTTTCTCATCACCTTCATTTCAAACTTTCCACTTGTTCTGCATCTTTTCTCCAACTAAACTGCAGCTGTTTGGGGGAGAGACCTCAACCTACTCCAGATTCTGACTACAATCTGTTGCAATACAAACACAAAAATAATGGTGAGAAGTTTTCCAATGCAACTACTTTTTTTCCCCAGTGGAAAGAGCTGGATGGTTCACATTTGGGGGCAATCTGCTTGTTCTGGCAGGGTCTGTGACGATGGCATCTCCGGGAGGGGCTTGTCTCTGTGCTGGCAGTCCTGATGGCCTACAGAAATGGACATAAATACTGCCAGATTAACCAGACGCTCCTGACATTCAGTGTCCTTGGGTTCTTGGCCAGGTAGAAGTTCTGCATATTAATTCCGTAATTCTACCGTGATTGTTGGACAGAAATTACTATGGAAAGCAATTAAAGCATGCACTGACAAGGTACATTCCTCTCTGAAATTATTCCTACAACTCCCCCTGTACTGACAAAGCCCATGATTGCAGCACATTTCATGGGATCACAAGTAACCTACTGTGGCAGTCACCCAACTTTCCACTCTTCTGTGCCTTTAATGGAGAACTTGGTACCCGTTTGCCCTCCCTGTTACGTGAAGAAAATGCGTGTGCCATGTTCACAACACTCTGATAGAGCTGATGCAAAAGAAACACAGTGGGTCTCAAAAAGGAGTATTAGTAAAAGAGAAAAAACTCTAGAAAAGAGAAAAGCAGTGCAGCGTCTTGTTTTGGAAAGATTTCCACATCAGCCTATTGCTTTTTCCTTTCTAGTTAGTATGAGATTAACATTTGCAGGAAGCCATCATTTATCACCATTTTTTTCTAGATCTTTCAGCTTTTTTTGTGTGCCTCGCCAAAGCCTCTGTTGTTCCCCTTTGTATCCCTCTTAGTAAATATCTGCTTTGAACATTTTGTCACTTATTTACTATGAGTTTTTTATCTTAATCTCTCTCCTTTTTTTTGTTTTTTTAATTTTAAGCAACTCTTCCTATGTTGTGGAAGGTAGGAGACAGATGAGCTTGCAAGCAGAACTTGCGGTGCACCCGCAGTGCAGGTTGAATACGTGGGCTTCTCCTGTATCATCCCTCTTTAATGCTTGACCCTAGGAGGAGAGCTGCTATCTCCTGTTGGGAAAGGCTTGCTTACCATCCTTACTATATTTGTTTGACCTCTTCCTTGATCTTTCTGCAAGGAAGCCAGTTAATGGCAATTGTGCTAATAGATTTTATCATGAAGTTAGTGTTACTATAAGGTACAGGGGTGAAATTTTTTGAAAGAGCCCCCTACGTAGGGGCTTAAGTCCCACTGAAAGTTAAAAGTAACTGGGCAGCTAAAGCCAGTAGGCACTCTGATAAGTTCTCACTCCAAGATTTTAAAAACTCCTGTCATGGGAACAATAAGCCATCATAAACAGAGTTGAGAAGTATGTAAATGCCCTCAGAGACTATCCCAAACTCCTTGCTGTTCTCCATTACTGGCGCTGCCTCAAGTGGGATCTGCCTGGGTGGCTGTCTCACAGGCTGAAGTATCTGGGACCATTCATCACTGAGAAGACATGAAAAGTAACAGGGGCCAAGTGTATCCCAGCCCCTCCCCTTCTTTTTTTGTTGTGGTTGTTTTATAGGAAGTTTCCTATAGAAAGTTTTCTATCTGCATGGCAGGGAAATTTTGTCTCTGTGGTGAAGTCTATCTGTGCTGAGAGAGAAGCCACTTGAGAGACTATTCCAAGATAAACATGTACCAAGGGCAGATACTTTCACAGTTCCGTCACTTCGAGAAATATCTGGGCTATAAAATCCTCCCTGGAGAGGCGCTGAAAAGGATACATTACATGGGGAAAAAGTACTCTAATCTCTGCTAAGATATTTTGATCTCTCACATTATAGGTTCGGTCCTGCAAATAAGTACTTAAACTGTTAAATACACTGAGGTGTTTAAAAAAAAAAAAGCACACCACATCTCAGTCACACAGACTGTCTTGGAAAGTCAAGTGATTTTTAAAAACTATGAAGAAATATGAGGAATCCTTTATTGGCCACCTGGTACAGTGTGGTCTGATGTTTGTTTTCTCTATGCATGCAAGGTTTGAAAAGTTGCAATGTTTCAGTAATGACATCTCCTCTGTCTCTGAACAACCCTTACAAATATTTTGAGCATAAGATACGCAAGAAACACTTTCAGAGAACGAAATAATAGAGAATCCCCACTTCTCTAAGAAATGTGTATGTGGTTTGTCTTTAGAAAGACAAAATAAAGAAGCTAGCCTCTCCCCAGCATACATTTATGGAGTATTGCAAACCATGCAGTCCCTCCCCATCAGCTCTCGTTCTCCTGGGAAACACCTCAGGAGGCATTTCCTGTAAGTGAAAAGGTACAAATGGGCCAGAAAAATTTAAGATTGCAAAGAACACTGGTGCATGTTAGTGCTTTTCATTCATATTTTTCCGTGGCTGGTGAAGTGGATTCGCAATCCTGATATGGCTCTGCCTGCTGTCTTTTTATAGCAACAATACTGCAAGTAAAATGGCACAGCCTTTTCCAAAGGAGCTCTCCAGAGAAAATTTCTTGACCTTTTCTTTCCACAGTGCTAGTACCTCTTTCTTTATCTGGTGAGCAGATAAAGTTTCCTTTGCAGGGGCAAGTTCCTGTGAATGCTGAATTTAACAATGCTCATGATATTAATTTAAAGATGCTTTAGAGCCTCTAAGCTTGTTACACTCCCATTAGTAGCTTGATGGAGTTCAGCTATGTTTCTTTATCTCCATTGCATGGCATATGGTTTCAGGATATATGTGTTTTATGACGCAGAATATTGCGTCAATAACGAAGACAACATTTCTGCTAAGTTCTTGAGCAAACTTAGACAGAGGATCCTCTCCCCTTTGCTTTGCCTCCTGCACAAGAAACATCCATGAATGATCATTTTCTGAAGAGCAGTTAATGTTCATAAGAAAGGGCTCAGAAATAGCCTGCTGTTTTCTCAAACTAATTTGTTTTATGGTATCACAACAGCCATGCAGAGGATCGGATATGGAGAAAGGAAATAGTTGTATCATGCTAAGGTACAAATGCTGAGGCACTCTCTCCAAGGAGCAGAATTAGTGATATGGAATTTGGGAAGGTCATCTCTGCTTGGGTTGTCTTTGCTTGTGACTTCGTTGCTCCACTCCATCGTCTGCCTATCTTTCTGAATCACTCTGTGATGTTGGGGTTTTTTTTCCGTTTTGAAATGTGAATACACATCGAGCATTTTTTGAAGATACAACTGCTCTGAGCCAGCCAAATTGGCTGCAAGCCTGCATATTATAGGGAGGAATTCAGTCTTGGAAATCTGACAGCATCGATGGTCTTTAGGTCCCTGGTGTCTTTCAAAGGGTTGCTGAATGTCAGTGCTTCACTGAAACAGCCTTTTCCAGCAGCGAAGATCACTTGCAAAAAAGCTCACAACTCACTTGTTCCAACTGTAGCACTTAGACTAAGTTTTTTAAAAATCCTTAAAAAAATGGACCCAACACCCGTCCCCCAAAATCAAACTTCAACAGTTGGGAATTTGTTTTCAAAAGGACAATCAAGATAAATTCCTTGGCAACTGTTATCCCAAATCATTGTGCTTTGGAAAGATGCAAACTTCACATTATCACATAGGAGGCATCTCAGACGAACCCAATTCCACACCTCTGGCCCCATCTACATTAGAAAATAAAGAATCAGCCAAGGGATTCCGCTCCAATGCAGCTGTTTCCTTTGATAGTTATGGATTTGTTTCAAAACATAGTGTAGCCCAATCCTCATCCTCCTGTGCAGGCAAGGAAGAGCTTGAAATACTTCCCTTGTTTATGGGACATGGCTGAAAACTTTGCTGCTGTCAGATCTCCTTGACCCTGTTGCATGAGCGGCAGTGATGAGGTCTCTGTCTGACATGAGTGACAGAGACAAGCCAGTACTGCAAATTTCTCAACAGACAGGAATATTTTGTTTTAATTTTTATGGAGTTGTTATCTGATAGTGCAGAGAAACTATTTGAAAGAGTCTGCCAATGCACAGGATCGACAAATAACTTCACTGTGGTCCTGGGTTTGCTTTCCATACTGCGGTGCTGTGGAAATATTACATGACTCTCGACTGCATTTGCCATGCTGCTGACCTTGCTACCTACATTTGTAATGCACTGATGTCTAGTGGTCCTACTTAGATGTTTGCTGAAGAAGTGCAGGGATCAGCTAAGAAACTTTTACGTGTCTAGCACTGCACTGTCAGCGGGCTTCAGGGAAGTTCCTTCTTCCCTTAAAGCATTAAGTCATGGGCTGTGGCTGAGAGCAGGAAATTGGGTTAGCTGGGGCACGGATCAGATCTGTACAAAAGTCCGTGTTCCTGTGCCGTGAATTTTGATGATAACCTTTGATGTGTGAAGGCTAGCCCATCACATCCTCCCTACACAATGTCATTTAACGTGGTTGCCCAGGCTGGATTGTTCTCAAGCCAAAGGCTGAGCTGACCCCTGCTATAGAAAGAATACATCCTATAAGCATTGTGTACTCCTCTCTCTGATTTGCATCGTGTTTCCTTTAGCAGGGCTCGCTGGCATCCTGTTTGCCTGGTTCCTTTGTCTGCTGTACCTTCATTCAGTGTTGAAAATACCATAAGGATGTCTGTACAATGATGTGGCATGTCTGAAGAGCATGAAGGCTACTAAAAGGAATATGTTTCCAAGTGGCAGATAGATACTCCTTTTTCTTTCCTTCCTCAGGGCAAAAAGTCAATTTTATAACAGCCTTTCTCGCCACAGTCCTCTTCACCACCAATTTAGGTATGCATTTCCTATGCAGTTTCCACTCACTGCCCTTTTGTACCCTCAGCCTGACGGGCCTTACCTCTCGTGACTGACTTGCTGCTTTGTACAAGGGTTTTTTCCCAATTAGCAACAGGTTCCTTCAGTGCTTGGCTAGTATTCACTAGACTGGGGTGTCACACAGTTTTGCTGCTAGAGAACAATGTGTCTACAATATATGTAACGTTCTCCCACAGGTACCCCGCCCCTACTCCTACCTAGCGTGAACGCATCAGACAATATAAAGATCGTTTAGAACCACCGCTTACTTGGAGTTGTGCTTCTGTTTGCAATATAAACACGCAGTGTGTCTTGCCATGCTGTTAATCAAGTGGACAGGATCAGAAAACAGCTCGTTCGTGCTATTTGGCCAAGGTGGTTTTGCTTTTGGAATTTCATCATTTGCATATCCCTGTACACTAGACTAGCCAGTTTCAGTGTGGTTAAACCTTCATTTAGCTGTAAGACTAGCTGGAAATACCCATGCGAAAAATCCACAACCTGCTGAAAGCCATGAGATAACTCATCGTTTTCTCCCTGTTCCTCTATTTCAATGAAACATTAATCACATGAGTAAACCCAGTGAGATCTGGGCCATGATTTTAAGCAACGTGATTAATTAGGCTTTGCCTTGCTTTTATTTCATAAAGTCGTGCAGACTCAGGAGAACGCCACCAGATTAGAAAAGCTGTATTTTCTAAGGAGTTTTGCACAGCAGTTTTGACTTGGAAGAGACTGGAAAGGGAAAGAACTGGATAACAAGTCCTTAGACCTTTAATTGTGGTGCATGAGGAAGGCTCTCTTCCCATGACTGTTCTTGTTACTGCCTGTCTGGAAATAGCTTGACGCAAAGCTGTTTTGAAAGGGCAGGAATATGTCTATTTACATCATGACTGCTTTATCTGGGGCGGAATAAAAGATGAAAACTCAGGGCTTGATTCCTGACTGGAGCGAGCAGCTCTCCAGCACTCTGTTCTCACACACTGTTTCTTGTTGAGTGCAGCTGAAATGCAGGAGTTCCCTAGATGCTGGGAGAGGATTCTGCTTGGTGAAGCTGATGTTGAAGTCTTCTTCATGCGAACGGTGCCAGCAGAAACACTGAAGCAGCAATCACTTGGACCACTGCAGGGAGTAAGCTTTGTTAAGGTCCATTACAAAACTCTTACAGATGCCCAAAGCACACTCAGGGAATTTGCAAGCACTGGTAATAATTTCACTTCCACCCTCCTCCTGTCTCCATGTAATGTAACACGCATCGCAGCCAAAGATTTAGTGGCCTTGAATGGAGTCCTGTTTCCAGACCTGGTCCCGAGCACTGCCTTTCATCTCTCCTTACTGGAGACGTGTTGAAAAAAGTACAGCCTCAGTGTTTTTACAGAGGGAAAGACTGCACACTGGTGGGGGTTAGGTTTGTTTTGTTCCGCTTTCCTTGAACTTGAAAATACCTACTGGGATTTTGTTCCCAGTTTCAAAACAAAACAACTTCTCTTAAAAGAGAGGAAGCATGAGAAATGTGAGGTCAAACACTCCGTGGAAGTGTCCTAAGCAAACCTGGGATGACAGTGGCTGTTGTTGTGCAACCTTACCTTGGCGGTGGCTGATATTTGCCATAACAGCACACTGAAATATGTGTCACTGAGAGAAAAATATGCTGAATGTTAGAAGGCTCAGGGAGCCTTTTCAACACTCCCTATGCACCACAGCTTTTGAAAAATAAACAGGTAATTAAAGCTATGCATTTTTAAAACTAGTTTAGAAAGGAGTTCCTACGGTTGTTAAGAGTATAGTGGTACGTTCTGTCCACTTAAAGGTGAGTTGTTTAATTTGGGGGGTACCGTGACACGCTGCCGTGCCCAAGAGAGGCTGGAGCCAGAGGTGTGCGCCGCTTGGTCCGGACATCCAGGGGTTGCCGCAAGCCTGCACATGCTAAAAAGGGTCTCCGAGCTGACCGCCTGTGAATGACTCCCCGACACCTTCCCGGGCTGTGCTCACCCCACGGCGAGTGTGATGCACCCTGGGGAGGGTGGTTAACCTACCGCTGATCTCCCTGGGTAAGAGCACGCTTCTGGCGACTGCAAGGCACGACCTGGCCATAATGGCCACCAGCAGCCCTGCCCGGGGCCTCCACTGCTGCCCTCCCCGCCACCACCCGCCGGCCCACAGCTCTGTGTCCTTCGAGGGGTGCAGGGCAGGTGGAAGTGTCAGGCCCCGTGTGCCGCCTGCGGTGCCCTAAGCACTGTCTGTGTGAATTTCAGTGGCTCGGAAGCCACCTACAATTTTGTCCTGCCGTCCAAACATGTCACAGAGCTGCTCCCTCATCGTTAACGGACATTAGAGCTCCTCCCTATGCCCGTATCAGTTCATGGTGACTGATTCTTAGTGACTGGCCATTTATGGGAAAATATGTGCTTTTGAGAGTAAGCGCTTTTGCGATGGTAGCACTCTGCCCACGCAGACGGGGCTGTTCTTCTTGCCAGCTTCCAGCCTTGGCCCTGCATACATGATTTAGCCTTTGGAAAAGAAGAGGCAATCAGCGCATCCTGTGTTTGGAGAGGAATGCACAGCAGTTTGTGAAAATGATTTATTGCACATGTTGAGCACCAAGAATGTCAGGCAGGCACAGCACTGAGGGCTGCCTGTGGGATCAACCTGTGCTTTCCTTGCAGTCATCACTGGGAGTGGTTCTGAGCAACTGCCGTCAAATATGGCTGTGAGGAGCACAACGTTCAGAGGAAAAATAGGATTTCCATGCTTTTCCTTCCACTCTTTGTCAGCTTCTAGGGTCAGATTCTTCTGAGGCGCTGATTACCTGCCTTCCAGCTTCTCTTTTTGCTGTTTTCATATTGTTGCAATTTCAGTTCCATATTTTGTCACCTGCTGGGCAGAACTGCCTCAGTATTATGATATCTAAGGAGAGGGTATAGAGAAGGCAGCCAGGCTGTTCTCAGAGATGCAGAGTGGGTAGAACACCAGGCAACAGATTCGAGCTGCTAAAAAAGAAACTCTGATTAAAGAATATATTTTTTCACTGGGGGGGTAAGTCAAACGCAGACAAGGTTACTCAAAGAGGTTGTGGAGTCTCCATCCTTGGAGATATTCAGATTAATGGAACAAGGCGCCCAGCAACCTGACCTAACTGCATTTACTTTGAGGGGCAGACTGGACTAGATGACCTCCAGACATCCCTAACAGCCTAAATGATTCTATGGTTGTGACACTGTGCCAATACTTCACACTGAATCTACAGGATTGACTCCTGTTGTTCATCCAGAGACTGAGGTTCTGTTGAGTACTGCATTTTCTGAGCCTCAGCATTTGTCCTATACTAGATGACAGTTTGGGCTTCTGTAGGGTTGTTTGTCTTAAGCGTGCAGCCATTTCAAACTTGCTGAGCTATAAACGCAGGAGTCAGGTGGGCAATGTATTTCTGGATATCTGCATTCCTCACAATTTGGGGGTGCACAAATCGAACATTTGCATTCACATTCATGCTTAGAAGTATGTAAATGTGACCTTGGTAATCTGCAAACATAGCTGTTACTAGTCCCTGTGTCTGCCATGCTTGGTACAACAGGGACAAAACAGTGAATGGAGTCAGCAATCTTTACTGCAACATGAATATTAAATACTGAGACTGGCTGTTGGAGCACCGCTGGATCTGAAGAGGACTAGGTTTTTAATTTCAAGTTTGGTTTGCTTTCCACTCAACTAACAGAAGTCACCTTCACAGACATGTAGCTTTCAGCATATATTTCTCTTTGCTATACTGTCTGAGGATAGGTGGGAGCAGATGAGCTGGGTGAGGCCTGTGGACCTCAGAATCTATAGTCAGCTTGGACCCCCAGGAACACCTTCCTTCTTGTTGGAAATGAAGTCCAGGTGGGTTACCCAGAGCTGATTTTATCTGGAAATAAGAGAAATTAAACTGGGAATAGACCCCCATCTGGGATCCAGGGCCATGAACTACACGGGAGACAGCTGTACTGCACAGCGCAGGTTACGAGCTGATGAGCTCGTCCACTCTGAGCTCATTCACATTTGAGCTGTGTGTTGAGGCACCTGAGCTGTGTGATGAACAGCAATGACAGGTTGACTATGACTGCAGACCCCACATTTTCTATGAGGATCATGCGGGAGTTTACGTGAGATACACGATGTGTGTTTGCAACTGTATGCAGCGTAAGTTTTTGGACGGGTGTGTTTACAGACGTTTTTGGCCCACTTAAAATATCTTTGGCAAGAGGCAATTCTGTGAATTTGAACCAAGCCAGACACAACTCTGAGGTCATTGCTGCCGTGAGATTACCACCTAGGCATAATGTTCAGGACCTTTGAAGACTCCCTTTGTGTTTTTTTAACATTTTCCCTCCTACTTGAAGCTGACGCAGGGCAATTAGAATCCACCAAGGCAATAAACAGAAACCCTTTGCAAACCAGAGCTAGGCATAACAGCCAGGCATGGAGATTGCATGCAGGGGCTAAGACAAAGTGTGTGTTGCTCTGGTCTGATTTTTCGGAAGGACTCCAAACTTATGAATTCAGTACAAATATCAGATTACCATGATCCTCTGGAATTTTGAGTACAGCCTCCTACTAGGTCACTATTTCTATGTTTTCACTCTCTGCCTAATATTGACGAACAAGCTTGATTTTTTTTCTCTATTTTGGCTTCAAATAAGATAATTTTATTTATCAATCTACTTGGCACATGTGAACTGTTGTTCAGGAACCTGGGTTAGAGAGGGGTCCAATCTTAAACGTCAAATGTCAGCACCCCAGGGTGTTGGGGGTCTGCTGCATCCTGGTCCAAGCCATTAGGGCCGAGGCAATCTCCAACCCAAGCCAATTGTGTTGTTTGTTTTTTTTTAAACCAGAAGAAACAAAGCCTTGAACTGCAGTGTCAAAGTCATATGGAAGAGTGTGGTTGGAAGGCTACTGCAATGAAGCAGGAAGCTTTTGTTTTCCCTGTGGTAACACTGATACATGTGAATACATTTAGTAAGAAGAAGATGGCTCATTGACTCAAAAATCAGGAGAAACATTTCTGGAGAGGTTGTTCCATAATGATCCTTAAACCACCAGCACTACAGCGACTCTGAAGTCTCTCTGTTCACTCAAGGGAGCTTGGAAAAGATGCACTGTTTATTTGTTTGAAGAGAGGGACGGCTCTTGCTGAACCTTGGCACCCTCCACAGCATGTAATACCACAATTTTCTGCTTTGGAAAAGGACACTGGCTATAGAGTGTTAACAGGGTAAGATAATGGTGTAGTCTATGGGATTTTAAAAGGTGGTCAGAGCATCCAGGATGGGGTGTCCTGTCTGGCAGCATGGTGCAGGCGCTTCATTCATCTATGTGCCACCCACAGACATTGTGCCTCTCATCTCCCTTTTGCAAGCCTCTCACACACACCCTCTGCTCCCAGTCCTTTTCAAGCAGACTCTCTTTACAGCCATACATAGCATCTTTTGTCCTGTTCCCACTCCCTTGCTGCCACCCACCCACCCACTCTCTCTGAGATACTTTCTTCTCTTCTGGTTTTCATGCAGACGTCTCCCCTTTGTACCCTGTCTCGCACAACATTCCCTCTTGCCTGACACACAGACACCCTCCCTCTCCAGAGCATATGCAGAGCAGAGGCATTTCCTTTGATTGTCCATACCGCCCCTGCAACCACACCCACCTCCCGTTTATTCACTGCATAACACATTTGGAGTGGAAGTGGTCCTGCTGAGAGCAGCCACACAGACAGCTCAGGAGACCCATGTCTTTCCCCAGAACTGCTCCCACTTGTAGACTACTGCTTCCTGCCTGTGCACCCAGAGGAAGAGGCACGCTCAGGCTGGGGAGATGTGGTGGTGAGATGTCCTTTGCTTCTCAAGGGTAATGAAAACGTTCACAAAGCCCCTCTCTTCTTTGCCAGGACAAATCTGGCACAGGCATCTTCAACAGTGAGCTTTCAAGCGCACACTTTCCTGTTACATCTACCTTATCTGCAAAAACACATGAGCGTGGAGGGGAACAGAACAACATGGCAGCATCTTCATGGGTGATAAAGCACTTAATCTCCATGTTGAGGGTGATGGCAAAAGGGCTGGAGAGGACCAGTGGTGGGGGAGACCATGTGAGACCACCAGCTTATGTTACAGAGGTCACAGGGGGAACAGCTTCACTGCAGTCAAAGAAATAGCACCAGCTTGTGCAAGCCAAGCAACTGACCCCCAAAAGTAAAACTTTGGTGGGCCTAGATGACAGAAATCCCAGAAATAAGATCATAAGCTGGACACTGCCATCTCTTTCTTAGAAAAGCAAATTTGGAAGCACAGAGCATTTCTGTATTATGATAAGGTGCAACCTACAGGACTGTATTGGACTAGAAGAGATTTCCAGCAGTGTCTCTGAGCTCTTTGCTCAGTGCTCCCCATGAAGAGCTCCTGTGCCAGTCATCAGCTAGGAACACTTTTGGCTCTCCACCTCTGTCCACCCATGAGCAGCCAAACACAAATTGGGGGCCACTATTTATAGCAGATCTCCTCAACCCTCTCACAGCAGATCCACATTTTCCCTTACTCCATCCCATCCCCAATGGCCCCAAACCTTGCCACTGCAGTGCCAACTCCATACAGAGCCCAAGTGAATGTGTTAAAAAGCACTTAACACTTAGTGCTCCTTGATTTAGTGTTTGTGTATTTTATTACAAAGGTGCGTCTTGCCATTGAAGGATCAGTGATGCTGGGAGCACCATGCAAACCCTGTGTCAGGACCGCTTCTTCTGGCGGCGAATCCTGCTTATGCCAGTTTAAAGAGACTATGAAAATACAGGCAAAGGGTAGGATGGAAGCCAAAAACCTCTGGTGGTCAGTGCCAAGGCTATAGATGTAACAGCCCTTGCTGCTAACTCCTCATCCAGGGTTATAGTCACTCCCTCAATCCTGCTATAGAAATACGAAAGAAAAATAAATGCAGCAGGGAAGCCGCAGAATCTGAAGGTACCACATGTCTGTCTTACCAGCCTCTTCCCCTCCTCATTTGGCTTGATACATTTGGCAAAGGATTAACTGCCAGATGAGGCAAAGAAAGATGCACCTCCCATCCCTTCATCTTCCTGTCATTGTTTACAGCGCTTCCTGAACTTGGGGACAGTAGCAGCAGGAGCAAAAGGCATGGAATGAAACCAGCCCCAGTCTTTGGTATGCTGCCATTGCCTGAGAGTGATGAGGACAATATGCATGTGGCAAACCTGACTGTTGCCTGGAGATAGTTTTAGTAGAGAAACTTGGCATCAGGATCACTTCTGGGGCATTAACATCTCTTTGAGCTGCCTACAGCAATGAAAGATGAAAAGGGGCTGGTGGGCGGTGGGGAGGGCAAGAGGAGCAGGAGCAGTGGTCGTGAATTTTAAGAGATGCTCAGTGATGTCTTCTGGAAATGCTTGACAACCCTAGTCCAGTTAGGACTGCTGACTGTCTTTGCCAGTGACTGTCATTGCCAGAACATCATTCAAAGTTTAATTAATTAGGACCTTAATTACTTTTGCATTACATGTTAAAAGAAACCCTGTTACCAAGAACTTTTCCCACACAGACAGACAGAGAAGCCAACATTTGTCCAGCCAAAGCTAATGAATCTGATGAAAATTTGATGAGAATTTTCAAGTACTCAGATGTAAAAACTCCTGGTGCCCAGACCTCATTTCAAATAATGGCTGGCCAGACTTCGTCCACATTTTGCTTCCCGCTCCATTATTTGAGGGGTGAATAAATGTAGCCCTGAACACAGAAAGTGTTTACAGAACTTGCTCTTGCAACATTTCCATCCATAATAACAGCAGCAAAACTTCCAGAACTCATGGCAGAGCTTTTGACTTTCATGAGCTTTTTTGTCCAGTTCTTCACAATCACATCTTTGTGAAGGTCTGGAGTTGGCCATGGAGTAGCTTCATCTCCAGATAAAGCTCCCTCTGGCCTTGGGGTTCACCTCAGTCTTCAAAAGCCCTCTCTCGGGCTATTGGTTTGTCCCTTATCTAGGAGGACCTCTCAGCTTTGCTGAGAGCTGTTCCACTTTGAATAAATAATGAAATGCTTATTTAAGTGGGGACGCTTGAGTCCATTTTTTTAATATCATCTTTAGTATTAAAAATGTGACTACAAAAGGTCACAGGATCTCTCTTTTTAACTGTGAAGACTTTATGGTTGGACCTGATGATCTTACAGATCTTTTCCAACCTAAATGATTCTATGACTCTAAGACATGCAAGTCTACTGGCCTTGGAGTCTGACGGGGTATAATTCCATTAAAATTCATCAAAAGCACCATTTCCAGGTGAATTAGAGCTTTCTGTTTTGTGTTGTAATGGAATAGTGTGTTTTTCATGCTCAAAATATGCAAAGTTATCTCTTTACAGCCTCTCCCATCTCACATGAAGATATATTTAGGTTTTATTGTAAAGTGCTTTGCCATTTTGGGTGAAAAGTTCAAAGTCTGCTACTATTATCGGTCTGGTCCCCTAACAAGGATGTTATGATGTGCATATTTGAGTGGGTAATCTTATCATAAGGATGAACTGGTTTTAATCTTTTCTTTTGGTGTATTCGACTCCAGACTTCCCTTCAATATCTGACATATGGGTTTTATTGTTCAGCTGACTTTCTTCTTGTACAAACATCCTGACTGAAGCACATGCAAAGGGAGGAGGGGAAAAATTCCTCTCCATATATGTTTGAGTTACTCTGTCTTCTGGCTATGTGGTCCCAGGAACGCATGGAGGTCCCTGCATATGTATAAGCTCTTTGATTCCCAGTTTCCAAGGCCAGATGGTGCATTCTGATGGTCTGTGGCACATCTATCTCTAGGCTCTGAACTTGTTACAAACCGGGATGACATGTCCTCACCACAGCAGTGTGCAGCTAAGGAATGTCTTATTAGTTACCACTTTGGTAATAAAGCAAGTTGTACCAGAAACAAAGGAAGGACAGATCTTGGCAAGGGACTTCTATCGCAGTAGTCTGTCACAGAGTGCTTTTCTAGTCATCTGTGCATTAGATCTACTAATATGCATCTTGGTTGCAGTTATGGCAAAGCCAATGGATTTGTTGGTTAACATCAAGTTGATTGGACTGCATATAAGTTCACAGCTGCCTTCCACTGGACACTAGACTTGGTCCTTTGTGCCGGTGTTAGCTAACCAAATTGTCAGGTGATCCCATGTGGTTTTGACATCACCTTTATTATTAACCAGTTTATTACTAATTGGATTGTTATAATACCACAGTGTTAAATTTTATATTGGCACAAAGCAAGAGATAGTCCCTAATAATCTCATTCAAGACAAATATGAGGAGTAGAAGAGGCAGAGTTCATTCAGTTCATGCACAATCCTTTTCTTCTTATTTTTGGAAAAATTGCTGCAAACTGTATATGATAAAGAACATTATCTTGGCTGGAGTGTATAAAGCGGATTAGGTTTCTGCTAATGTGGAGGAAGTAGGAGAAGGTATCAACTTGTCAGCACAGGATCTTGTCTGAGATTGTGAAGTGTTGTTATAAATACATCCTTTTTTTAAGAGGACAATGACATCCATGATCCATGGGGCAAGATTATTCTTGTTGCTCTTTCAGTTACAATCTGCTATGTTTTCTATTATGTCAAATAAAGGATGAACTAGATTATATCCTTTTCTGAAATGAAAACAGTATTAAGATCTCCCTGTTCAACCCACATCCTTATATTTTTGAAACCTGTAGAAGCTTCACTACCTTAAAATGACAAAACTCCAGAAAAGGCTGGCTGAAACTTTTCCAAAGCTTAAGAAAAAAATAACATATTTGGGTTTATAGCAAAAGCTTTGTTTTACTACGAACAGAGCTAAGAATACATTTGAGATCTCTGAGAAACAATGGACTAGATCCCCTTCACTACTCAAAAAAGACAGACTCTGTGGGATGTCTGTTACGTGTCTCTGCATGAAATGATTCTCCGCTGGTTTCTTTCGTCTGGGTCTTATTGAAGGTTCCCTGGGAGTAAGACCCATGGAGAGAGAATATTCAATTTATAGTTTTTGGCCATGTTTTACGTTGTATTACATTTTCAGAGCATTTAATCTCCATGAGAAGCCGGATCTTCGTTACTGCCTAAGTGCTCCAAGAGTAGATACTGTACAGGCTATACTAAAGTGTATTGCTGGCATGGTGAAACTGATGCATCTTAGCAAGTGCAATTGATTCCACAGTTATTGCCCACGTGGCTTTGTCAGTCAAGGTCTGTATTGATGCCCATCATAGCTGGGCTGCCACAAAAAGTCCAGGCATGAGAACTGGATGCCACTCAAACACTGGTGGAAAGATAGCATATGCAGACTTAAGTCACCTTCCTCCTACCATCTAGTTCTTGCTGTTACCATGTGACACAGGTCCACATAAACTAATGTGGTACAGGAGTTGGGTGGGAGTGCTGATACTGGCAATCAGTTACCTAAGAAAAAGCTATATGGTCCTCAGACCTGGACAAGGTGTGGACACACCACCACAGATAAGCAAACCACTTTGAAATGGCTGGCAGCTAGTAAGCTTGTTTAGACAGTGAGTGGCAGTTTTCCATATTCAAATTCAGGGGCAGACAAAGATCATGAAGTTCTGTTCACCAAGCAAATATAAAGGCAGCACTTTCTAGAGAGTCCTACTTGGCCTGTACTTGTGGTACAGGTAGTGTGAGATTTATTTGAAATGATCTGGTTTATCGTTCCAGTTTAACCAAGGGAATTTGTTACTTGTAATGTATTACTGTATAAGCTCTGAAGATGCTAAGGCTCTTCCTGGCACTCATGAAGCAATTACAGTGGAAGGATATGTCAGGACACGTCTTCTCATGTGTTGAAGACTGAAAATGAGGCCTATGGATCAAATCTGACTGAGATTAATAACCATGCCTGTATCTGCCACAGGGCTAAGATCTTGGGATATATTTTTTTCCTTTTGAGTTCTGTGCCCCGTGAAAGGACACAGTGAGATTCAATGCTATTGATTTAGAAGCTAAAGAAATAAAGTTAAAAGAAGACAGTGCTGCCAAAAATTAATTGTTAAAAATGTTCAAAGTCTAAATATTTTGGCAAAAGCCTTTCTTACTACTCATTTGCCATTCAAGCTGTTGAAAAAGTTGTCCTGGAAATGAACTTGTTTAGTATTAGCAGCGACAAGTGCTTAATAGGCATCTTTCATATCACCCAATAGCCAGTGGATTTTTTCCAGCTGGGAAAGTTCACACTGCTGGTGAATTATTCTCAGAATACAGCTGCAATGGTCCAGTGCGCTTTTGGAGTGACACCATTGATGGTCTCTGCCTTTCACAGGGTCCAGATGTTTTACAACATCAGATTGCTGCCAGTATTGATTGGGTTACTGCAGGAGTTCTTTCCAGGAAGCATTTTAAGAGCTAGTGCCTAATGACTCATAACACGTGTGCTGCAATGCCTGTAACATCTCACGTATATGATCACCTAAGCATGGTCTCTGAAGCCCAACTCCGCCACCAAATGTTTTCCAACGTCAGCTGGCCAGATATATTCTGCCCTTGCACGTGCGGCTTCATCATGTGGCCCTCCTGACTGAGCCATCACCAGCTGGCACACTCATCACAAATTCATCACGCCTGAATTTCAATCAGTAACAACAACATAGTGGAACATCGTGCAAGTGGTAATAGGGCTGCTGGTTTGCAAGCTATGTACAAGCCTACGACAAATTTTCTAATCAAGTGTAGCCTGCAAGACAGCCTGCAAGACACATACATGTCCTTCTGGGTCACTAAATGACCCTGGTGATTCCTTATTGCAAGGACTCTCCTGTACCTCTCAGCCCTTCCATGTGCTAAAAGCCGTGATCATTCCTTGCTCAACAGCCAACAGTCTTATTATCTTTTGAATTATTTCTGACATAGCCCTGGGATGGACAATTTCTGTTCTGTACCTGCAGAACAAAACGTGCAACCCCATGAGCAGTAAGGGAGCCTGCGGGAAGTGCACAGATGCGAGAGGTACGTGGTGTGGTGCCTGGTGGTGGTTGTTTCTGTTGTTTTTCTAGCTCGGAACTGGGTTGCATTTCCTGATCCTCTTGCTCTAAGCAGTCAGAGATTTATTTCCAAGCTTTGTCATTGATTCCAGCTGGAAACCTGCTGGCATGGCAGCCCATGAAAGAGTAATTCCACAGCTGTCCAGCAGTCTCTTCCAGGAGAGAGATGTAAGTGATGGCTGGGATAAAAAGCATCCTTTAGACCTCTTAACTCTGTAAATTCATCCAGCTTACATTCTGGAGGGTTAATGAGTTGAGAAGGCTAAAATTATATTTTTATGTACACGTCAAAAGGCTGGAATGTGACAATATTCTAGTGGAAAATAGCACTATTGAATCAAAATACATAAGTGCAGCAAGTCAGAATGAAGTCAATCATTTGAATGACATTTGTGATGCAGGCCTTTGACTCATCCTGATCACACGATACCTTTGGAAGTCCTAGGGCAGCAACATCAGTGCCTTTGGTGACAGCTTGTTGCTACAGACTTTGGCCCCACAGTCCTTGCCTGGGAATTCAACCCAGTGCAGAACCGCTCTTCCTCCCGGAGCTGAGCTGGGGTGTGCAGTCACTGCACGCTTAACCAGTCTGTTCCTCCCAGCTCAATGCCTTTTACCGGTGGGTAAAAGGAGTCCTGTTGGGTTTTTTTTCCCCAGCTACTGAAAGAATTACTGAATTGACACTGCAAAGACTTGCCAGGATCAAACCAGGAGGCCTGAGTACTCCCGCACTGTGAATTTTTGGACAGTTTCAGTCTTGAGATAGATTCATGTTTCTAAGAATTTCCAAGTTTTTTTGAGATGACAAGGAAGCAACATGAAAAAAGCATCAGGAAGGCTTAAAGGCAGAGAGGAGAAATATTTTGGTCCTGTGCCAGTTCAATGGGATTAATGGGTCGTTCTAGAATGACTTTCCAAGATCTGTTTTGCTACAGGAGAGGTGGGGTGTGTTCTTGCGGGAATAAATGCTAAGTAATTATCAAAATGTTGCTTGTTGTCAGTTTTATGCACTATTTGGAACATCTAGGCCCCAAACAGTTCTTCTCACCAAACATTCAAGGAGGCGAGAACTGTTGTGCACTCTTCACAGAGCAGAGTGGCTGAGGCCCAGGGAGCTGAAGTGCCAGGGGTGGCTGCAAGGGAAACCAGGGCCGCACTCCCAGGGCAGCGCTGCTTTCCTTGGGTTGCAGAGATGCACCCCGACGCGCTCGGCTGTGGTCCTCAGCACAGACACACGCGCATGCCTGTGCGCGCTGCTTGCTGCCCTGCCTGCCAGCAGCTACCTGCAAGTGACCCAGGTGCCCGGTCCTCCCTGAAAGAGCTTATTTAACATCCAGGCAGGAGAGTACAGAGAAGGCATGGAAGGGAATATAGAGAAGCTAGGCTTTCAGCTTTCCACCCTTTAAAGGATGAAAACATGAGGGAAGGTGTCAGAAGTCAATTTGCTTTGGCAGAGAGAGGGGGGGAAAAAACCCTGTGGGCTGGCTGGGATCCAGAGGGTTTGTGCCGGCTACAGCCAGGATGATCCTGCGGACCAAGGAACAGAAAAACAGTTGTCCACGGTGCCAGTGACCTGGCTCTCGGTGCGGCTGGGGAGGGTTGAAGCCGGTGCTGGCACAGGGCCGTGGCGGGAGAAGGGCGCACCGACTTGTGGTGTCACCGGAGGTCCTGGCCCATGTCCTGCTGTCCGGCTGCACAGGGAATTCCTTTCCTCTTGCTTCAGCATGTCTGTGTGTGCAAGACTG
>Ga0065711_1037667_pt1 | contig 19597 bp, 14 predicted proteins | sample Hoacrofraction12_FD_59098 | JGI IMG/M metagenome (GOLD analysis project Ga0065711, IMG submission 59098) | Hoatzin crop microbial communities from Cojedes, Venezuela - Epithelial fraction 12 v2 (version 2) | ecosystem: Host-associated > Birds > Digestive system > Esophagus > Crop | place... | reverse complement strand
AAAAAAAAAAAAAAAAAAAAAAAAAAAAAAAATCAGCCCAATTTTAGCTACTAGACACTCTTCCTGGAAGTTAAATTCTTAGGTCAAAGCTGAAAAGCTTTCTCTCTTCTAGAAGAAAGCATTTACAAAGGATGGCTAAGCACACATTTTTGCCCGGTTACTTTTCTTCATGCCTTCTTATGTATCGGTGCGTAAAACAGTTTGTCTTGTGATTCAGGTAAGAACAATGTTATGGTGAGGTTAGCGCCAGTAAAGCATTCTCACAATGACCATAATAAAAGCTGGAAGTTAACATAGAAGGGTTACTTGTTAGTGGCAATTCTTGCACACACATTATATAGTGATGATCACCCCACTTTTTTAGTTGTCTAACTCTACCTTAAACCTAACCATCCAATGTAAATAAAGACAGAACAAAAACAATCTGAGAGAGAAAATTCTAAACCTATGACAAACTGAAAAACAACATTAAGGCTCTCTGACTTCCCATGTCTCAAACACTGTATGCACTAGCAGAGAGAAAAGCCTAGATACACCACAACTTGAGAAACTGAAATAATCCATTCAGTAACAGTCACACTAACACCACATCAGTTACTTGATTTCACTCACCCACTCCAACTTCTGCAAGCATCATTGTCAAAGACAGTCACTGCATTCATAAAAATCCAGGTATTCAGGTATAATGAATGCTTTTTAATTTTGTGGCCATCAAGCAAAATTCAACCTCCCAACTTGTTTACACACTGGAAACTCTTCTATCCTCTTCTAGGAAGTGCTACCTATATTAGGGTATTATTTCAAGATTCTTTATATGGATCTTGTAGCAGACAGCAAACTGCAGTTTAAGTATCACCACGTAAAGGAAGCCCAGACTGAACCAGGGGAAGAAGCACCATCTCCATCGCCCTGCTTGTTATGTCCTTTCTGATGGACAGGCAGCTAACAACATCCAGCAGGGTGAAGAGGGACTGCAGTTCTTAATGGCCTGACACTGGAGACAGAGTAATGTCTTACTGATAATCATCATAGGAAAGATGCTTTCCTTTCAGTGCATTCATTCTTCAATATCTTTAAGTGAGAAAGCAGAAATGGCTGCATGAGCACAGGACTGGATAAGCAGAAGAGAAATCTAGATAAATTCCTCACTGCAACAACACTGGCTACCCCATCCTCAGTCACAGACACAATGCTCTTAAATTCCTCTGTATCAAATCCAGCTTTCTTCATGTCACCAGGAAAAAACTGCATCTTCCTGAATTCCTGCACAAGATACACAAGAGTGATGTGTTCTGATTAAGATTTAAGAGGGAAGTAAGTTTGGCATTTATTTGCATTATTTGCTATTCACTGGCCATTTCTGTTGCTATCCAAAATGCAAAGGTAAAACCTTTTAGTTTCACCAAACTGAGGCTTGTTTCTACACATGCTGCCTTTAAAACAGGCAGGTAGAGCTGCTGGCTTTGTAGACCCCTGCTCACACAGTCAGCCATCTATGCTTTAGGTTGTATACTCAACTTAAAGGTGTCTGCACACAAACATCAGCAGATGGTACTACATGCTGTACGGCTCAAGCAATGCCAGCTGGCACTATTACACATCTGCTGGCCCAGGACCACACATCGATCTCAGCGGCCCCTGAGATGCTGGGAGTATGGCAAGCAAAAGACAGTTGGCTGGTACCTCCACGATCCGATCTCCGGTTTTCAGCGTTCCATTTTTGCCAGCTGGGCTGTCTTCCAGGATATGCTTGATAAAGATTCCTCTCATCATTTCTCCATTACTCAGGCGGCTCCCCATCCCTCGTCCTCCAACAATGCTGATCCCCAGTGACTTGCTAGGCTCTCTCCAGAGTTCAACCCTGTTGTGACAAAACAAGAACCAAAAGAAATGAAAATCTGTTGGGATTATGACAGTGCTGCACACTGAGGATACATGGATTTGCACAGTGGTTTAAAAACATTCAGAAATAACTCCCTGGAAAGTTTTGACTTTCAGTGGGAGTTATCTACTGAACTGCTCAGAAAGCCCTTCTTGAATAAACTACTAAAGCAACTAAGAAACTACTACACTGCAGGGATTTAGCCCAATGGTAGTAAAAATCAACAGTGAATTAATCCTTGAATGCACAGTACACATAAGTGCAGCAATTCTGTTGCTTTCTTACCCCTCTTAAAATATATTACAGGTTTCAAAATTTTTGAATTTCAGATGAGATTTTATACTGTGCAACTAGAACTGTACTTACTTTCTGGGCTGGTTCCAGTTACTGAACGCTGCAAGTTCACTTTCTTCTCCCTCCCCCTCTTCACGTTCTGGAAGCTCTGGGAGTTCCCTGCTGATGAACAGGAATATGCAATTCATTGTTAAAGAACCCACATAATCACTAGATTTCACTGCAAAATTTCATGTACTGGATCACTGTGCCAGCTTCAGAATTTGTACACAGGGTTCGTGTAAAGAATGTATTTTGCAGATGTCTGTTAGAATACACACTGTGTTTGGAGATTCCCTGCCCACCTGTCTCCACAATTAAGCTGCTGTCAACTGACAACCACAGAATAAAAGACTCTGCATTTTGGAGCTAAAACCAAATCAAAGCTGAAGGTAATTCTCCGTTGTTTCCAAAATGGAAGAAACTACAACAGCAGCATTCAGAAACAGTTACTGGTTTTGGAGATTAATTTCAAGAAAACAAAAATCATTAGTAACTCTGAATATTTTGGCCTACACCCGTAACAAATTTTTGAAACTCTACAAAAAGCACAGCATAATTAATTCTTGCCAGTATATGTTCTGCAAAGACCATTGCTGCCAAATTCTCGTGTTGGAAGCACAAAGCATATTTGTGGTGATACACAAATCAAATTGCATGGTATTTAAGAGAAGTTTAGGATAAGGCAGTATTCAATCTCCTTTTTGGGTCAAACACTTACAGAAAGCCTTGTAAATACGTCAGAAAAATTTGCTAGCCAAACCAAAAATTGTATTCTGAACAGCTTTTTATTGTAATGGCTGCCAGTCTGAAGAAAATAATCCATCTTTCATCTCTTCTAAAATAAAACTTCTCTTCCTGAACTGTGCAAAGTGTATGAAAGGAGTTACATCTGAGAGCCCCATGGGAGAAAACAGTAAGTTTTTTGACTCACCTGACAGTATGTGAAGGAAAAAGTGGCACAGCTCCCTCTGTCTGTTGTCCCAAACTGGCCTTGTACTCATCTAAATTTTCTGCTGGCACATATGTAATACTGCAATAAAACAGGACATGATTAAAGTAGCATGAGGACTGCTGGTCCTGCCTTTGGTGGGTGCGAGGAATGAATATGCGGAAGCTACTCAAGACTCCTTCATACAGTCATTGACTTCAAAGCCACAACGCTCTTATTTTGGGAATAAGGAGTTAGACGAATCCTTTGTGACTCTGCAACAAATATGAATTTATGGTCCAATTATGCAGCTGTACACAATTTGCTGAGGGCTGGCAACTCCATTTTAAGTAAATGGTGCTTGAGCAGCAACAACAGTCTAATAGTGACAGTCCAGCTTCAGTCAAAACAGAGATTCCTCGTGCAAAGACAAACACTGAACGATCTGTGAGGTCTGAAGTACCATTACCATCCTAAATGCTGGCTGAAAATGCTTCTGGAAGTTGGCTTGCAGGAGGCTTTCTATCTATTTTAGGTTTCTGTGTTTTTGGTGAAAAATACTGTGTGGATTTGGACACACAAATGAGTTACAGCACACCACCTATACCACAGGGAGCAATCCGCTGCTCAGCTCCTTCCTCCACCCCTTCATGCACTTCCAGCCAGCTTGGGACAGTCATACAGTCATGTTTCACCAACCAAATGACACGCAGACTCCTGAAGTCTGGGTGTAACCCAATCATGTTTGAATGCTAGAAACAGAAATAGCCCAACAGACCGGGCAGAGTGAGACAAAGAGTAGGAACAAAGATTAAGGCATGAAGAATATTTCTTGAAAGACTTTGCTCTACAGGCAAACAAACACCATAATCTAAACAGGGCTAGTTAGATGGCACTCCGTTAATGACTCTTTGTCTTCCTAAAAACCTTTAGTTGTTTGATAAGCAGCTTAACTATCAGATCCAAATCTGCCATGAAGTAAGGCTGATGGAAAAAGAACACAAAAAAATGGCTGTCTTCTCACCTCTCACATGATTAAAAATTAGGAACATATTTCCCCACAGAACAGACAGGATGAAAAAAAAATTCTTGACCACTTTACGACGATGTGTAAGCTGCTGAGGAGAGACTCCTTCAGCTCTGAGTCTCTCACTTACTTCGAGCCCTCTTCTGTCCATCAGCCCCTGACTGGAGTCCTATTCTGTCTGTCACTCCCTGACTGCCACTGATTCCCTCTCTCACTGGTTTTCTGCTGAATACAGTAAGCAGAAGAAGGCAGAGCAAATAAAACTTTTAAGTGACTAACGCCGTCTGTCCAAGACACTCTACCAAAATTATCATAAGGACCATCTTTATTTGTCATCTTCACCTGTACCCAAGCATGTTCCCTATCCCCTCTCACATCTACCATATCTAGAAAAGTGCAAAAGATGGTCATTAAGGAGGTGCCTAGGGTGCTGAACAGGAGGAATGGCCCACTTCTCTTAACGCAATTTTCTAAATCATCCATGTTATCACCAGCTTTTCCTCAAATGTCTTTCTTCTGCTCTGGCCTTTTTTCAAACACACAAGTGTTGTATGCTTGACACAACCTGTTTCCACTTTGAAGTGTTGGGGATTTAATACACACTAGGGAACAAACAGTCAGCAGAAGGTCACCGACCCTCATCTGTCTTTCCTGAGGTCATTCCAGCACTGGGAAACAGGCAAGACATGCAGCAGTTATTCTGTGAAGTCCTAGCAGTGAAACAGAGAGAAGCAAGAGGGAAAAGACTTTTTGAAAATAATCACTACTACTTCTCAGACATCTCCAACTCCAAATGCATTGAACTACAGCAAAGTGCTAGTACTATGCTCACGCAGCTCTCACAAGGCAAATGCTGCTGAAGCACCCCCCAGTAAGCCCATAAGAATACCTTTCCTCTACAAAAGCTGTGAGATGTGCAAGCTGCATGTCAATGAAAGAAAATGTACCATTCATCCAGTTACATTTATCAGTTTCATCCCAATCAAATTCATCAATTTTCACCCTATATGTAGGAAATAACTTATTTTCCCTTGAAAGACGGCTGCAGTAAAGAAACAAAAATTGCAAGCAACTTTTCTGCTAGCTAGAGGGCTTGGCCAATCTCCTTTATGCTGAACTGCAGCTGGAAGATATTGTCCAAAGTATGGAAGGGAGAAAGGTAGGCTCCTAAAAAAGGAACCAGGCATGCGCAGAACCATCCTGGATGCAGACAGCAGAATGTGATCACTGACAGTAGAGTGTCCAACATCTTTCAACTCTTGTCTAGTCCTTTTGTGCAAGCAGCACATGGCAAACAATTATGCAGAGTCCCAAGGTCCAAGGCTAGTAGTAGTCCTTACCTCACATTTCTGTGCAACATCAGCGTTAGCGATCAGCTAAGAAGGAGGCAAATGATATGCACTCCATCTTCCAGGATACCTTGTCGTTTTTCATTATATGAATGAATAACTAACATTGTACTGGAACATTCAAAAGGTACAGCTCAAAGGATGGTCTCAAACAGCTGTATATGCTACTTACAAACATCTCCCAAAAGCTCTAAGGTACGTAAGCTTCCCTTTCTGTGTACAGCACAGGAACTGAGAAAAAAAGAGGTTCGCTCCACCATTTTTAAAAACGCATCTAAAATTGAGCAACTGAATTACCTAATTGATCTCCACAGATGGCATCAAATTTAGACAGTATCACTGGGAGCTGTTACATTTTGGCTCTTCAGAAAATCACGCTGTTTCTATGCTAGTTCTTAACTACAGTTCTAATTGCCTAATTTTAAGCACTCAAAGGAACATTAAGTATGTTTTCAACTGTTCATTCTTATCGACAACTAAACTTCAATAATGCTTCAGCTACTTCACAAATATAAACCAGAACACTTACTTGCATTTTACAAAAAATAGCACAGAAAACTAAATTACATGGATCAAATGCATGAAAAGGCTATTCTGTGTAGCAGTTTACCTTTGATCCTTGCTCATGATTTCCAAAGTTCAGTTAACTACAAAAGCTTCCGTAGCTGCTCTTATTCTAGCTAAGCTGTATTACTTATGTGACTGTCTTCCTCCCCTCTCTCCTTTGCGTGTTATCAGTGAAAAGTTATACAAAAATACTAGCTCTGCTGAAAATCTAGCGTTTTAGGAAATATGTATACCAGAAAGTCATCTTGACCTAGTGGCTGTCTGTCCTGCTCCTGCTTTCTGTGACACACAGCAAGGTCAGATTGTACTAAAGCCCTTAGATTTATATCTGCCAATAATTTTTCCCCTGTTTAGTACTTCATGGGCAGATACCCCACAGTTATCAAACCCATAATTTGCTGGATTGCTACTGTAGCTCACTTCCTGGAGGTCACAGTGGGGTCTGAAGACATCCAGCATCATCCTGAACGGCTCTGCATGTGACTGGGATGATGAGGGACCCAGAACAAGGAGGATGTTCGGCTCCTCTGGTCAACTCTGTTAACCCTTGTGCTGTGAAGTGGAAATAAAAATCCACCCACGCACCTGAATGGTCCATCTGCAAAAAGGACTGGTAATTGCCTTAATGTTGTCACAGGGAAAAGAGTAAGAGAAACAAGTGCCAGGAAATAGGGACGAAGACACAGAAAACAGGAAAAAAGTAAATGACTGCTCTACTATTGTGTTGCATTTCTTATCTGCAAGAGAAGTTAAAGTTCAACAATTGCAAGTGAAAGTATATGCAGGGTTTAATCACTTCCTCTCTCTCATAGCTGTGCAACCTGAAGGAGAAAGTGTTCTGGTTTCCTTTCTTGAGAGCTACCACCAGCCTCCTCCCCCCAGAGATATGCACTAGCAATGAAAGCAGTGGCAATGGAAACAACAAAGGGTGTACATATGAAAGTATCTTGTAAACACAGTACCGCATGCAGTACAGAAGAACATTTATCACATGCTTGACTGAACAGCCACACAAAACCTTGAAACACCAACAAACCAAATAACAAAGTCTGGAAAATGTTCAGGACGAATTACTGTCATTAACACTTAAGGTCTAATTTGAACCTTTTTATACATGAAGAAAGTAAAGTGTAAGTGCCACAGAAAATATGACACTGAGATTAATCCAGATATCAGTACATCACACTCATGCCAATTCTAGCAGTGAAGCCTGTACAAACACACACACATGCTCTGAACACGTCTGGGGTGGCTGTCATAGATAAAATTTAAAAATATAAGGAATAATTTTTTAGAAAACAGGTGTTGTCATTCTAGTCTTAGGAAGCAGGCTCCAATCTTTGAGTTTAAAAATATACATATATATATACACATACACACACACTCATACTTTTTTTAAAAAACATATATATGCACATCCACATGTGCAGCCACATGGGCATGCACACACACACACACACACAGAGAATATGTACCTGTATCTGGATATATCCCTGACATTACTATGGATGTCATAAAAGCATGGAATGATTTTACAGACAAGTTGCAACATAGAGCCATAATGAGTTTCTGAATCGCCAATACTCACACATAACAGAGGGCCTGATCATCAGCAGGTGCTGGAGAAGATCTAGAATGTGAAGCATAGGATGCAGCATCTTTTTACAATGGTGTTAACAAATGTTAATGTCTCATGCTGAATGCGAAAGGCATACTTATGTATGTAAAAGTGTGAGCTGCTTTTTTTTTCTCTTTTATATTTTATTTTCTTTTTTTTTCCCCATTCCACCTCTGCTTCACCTACACCTCCCCCAGAAAGCATCTGCTCTTTATTACTGTCTATAGCAGTGATTATTAACAAGTATGGAAAATGGAACTGCAATCTATCTTTTATCTCTTGATCAGGAATTCATCCCCACACTTTAGGCAGGTGAATTCAGCTCTGTAATTATCTGACAGATGTTACAAGCAGCTGCTGCTGCTATGCACAAAACATTGGCTATTATTGTAGAAATATAAGAGCTCCTGGCAAGGTGGAGTGCGAAGTGAAACAGAATGAATTCTGGTAAGGCCACACATCTGGTTTTCCACACAAAACGGGGGAAAAAAATTAAATACCTAAGTCTGAAACTCAGATTGCTGGTTCTTGAACTATTGAAAATCAAATTTCCTTTAATAAATAAAGCAAAGCCTTTATGTGGCAAATAAGAACAGCTTTATGTTTCCTCAGCAAATAATGTTTGCCACTGAAATACAGCTTTGAAATTAAAATAGTTCTGCTTAATCATTTTCTGGGGGGATCCTGCTACCCCAAAAAAGCTCAGTCTAAAAGTTTTGCAGTCCTGTATGGATAAAGAGGAATGACAGCAAGATGGCCACACTTGAGTTCTTGTGCACCCTTGTTTCCCAAGGAAGACATCAAAGAGATTCTACTTCCTTATTTGAAATGTTGGCCCTTAAATCATAAATCCTGCATGGTGCTGAACCACATTAGCTCTGAAATGACATCTATACAGCTGTGCTTCCCTCTCAGCAAACAGGAAGAATTATCATGAGATAATGTTCCAGACATCCAAATTTGTGATTTGGGACATTACCTACATGATTGTATCATAAAATTTTTCTGATATCCCGTACTGCTCCTGAAAGTACAAATCACAGAAAAGCTTAATTATACTCAATAGTTTTGTATCAAAACTACATAGGCCAAAAAATATTGTCTTTGTTCTTGCAAGACTCTGTTAGAAGCCATTGAGGGATCTGGTCTTTCAGTTCTTCGAAGTGCAGAAGCCGGCTTCACTTTAAACCCTTATCATGGGAATGCACCAAACACCACAAATATAAAATGAAAGACAAAAATCTTAAGTAAGAACATGAATAACAACTGCCTCTTTTCTGTGAGATCTTTCAAAAAAGGGATGCACTTTTCTCTGAAAAATCTGAATACTCACTTCTAAGACAAGATCTCGGTATTTCCAACATATCTGCAAAAGACTAAGACTACAAAACAAAACTTCTAGTTACATAGTGCAAAATGCAGCACCTATAAAAGGACAAGTACAAATAATGAACACACCTGTGTTTGATCACGTAACTACGGCATTACTAAAAAAGTCTTCACAGAAGAACGGTGCTGTAGCATTTGTCTACCTAAGCAGCTGTACACACACATGCGCACATATCAACTGATTTCAACTGCAGCAGTCAGAATTCTAATACAGTTTGAAAGCCTACAATAATAATCAATGTCACATTTTATCAACACTGACTTGCTCATATTCATGACAGCATTGACAATAATGTAATTCATTATATAAGCATATCCCATTATTTAAACAAGTTTGCATTAAATTATAATCTGAACACATGACAGCTATGGGGCAGTCAATTAAATCTACCAACCACAGTGAAGACACTTTGCCTGTTTCCAAAACGTCAGGTCTCTTTACAGCTAGAATACTTCTGGGGAGGAACAGAATGCCCTGCAGTCCATTTTGAATTGACAGAAATCACACAGTTACCTGCAATCATACTGGGACTGAACTGATCCCTTTCAAGGCCACCCTCTTAAAAAAGCAGAAGCTTCCATTACCAACAGCTCCATTAATGCCATTTGCAGATGTGACCCAATCCATGTTACATGGGTTTGAGAAAAACAGCAACCAGATTTTTGGAGTTGTAAACCCAGTATTGGTGTGTCTAGAGCACTGTCCACAACCTTGGGAACAACCTCATTTCTAGACGGTGCATGTGGGCAAAGTTAACTCCACAACCATGGTGGCTAGAAAGAAATGTACTTGGAGCGAAAGTTGAAATTCTGTAATTTGAGTGAACTTGCGAGGAACAAAATTTCTTCTTAAGCAATTGGATTTTTCAAAACTTGTATTAATTACTGCAAGTTTAAAGCAGTACTCCCTAAGAGCAGATATTTGTGCACTAGAGCAACAGCTCCTTAATATGTACTAAAAAACTTGGAAGTGACTTCACAAAACAAACTGTTTCTGCTGTTTGTCACTGATGTACTGCAAATGTTTTAAGTATTACTTTACTGTATTAACATCATGTGTCATACTTTCTGTTCAGCAGTCAAAACCAAAATCCATTGCAAAGATTGCCATCAAAGGAAATCATTTGTGTAGTGGCCAGGACAGTCTACCTTTAAGCAGCACAACCGTGAGAAAATCTTTACTTTCTTTAGCAGAGTCCTACTATGAATGCAAAACTCTGACTAATCCCATTCCTTCAATAAAACCAGGCAGGGCAGTAATGATGATGATTACTAACGACAGTAATAACTTTTCTAAGAACATCAAAGCCTCTCACACAAGTGATTTCATTTTCTAAACCCATGAAGCTGTAACCTGAAGGTGAATTAACCATCTGAGGCTGCAACTTAAAGGCAACTTCATGTTGTAAAAATGAACACAATTTTCATTTAGAATACTTGCATAAATAACCAAATCTTGATTATTAGCCTCATCCTACCACAATTAATCACCTAGCTTTACCTACTTTATATCTGGTCCAATGAGCGAATGCCTCCTCAGCATAGCCCGGGCTTGTGCATTGGTTAAGTTCGTGGTTGACTCTTCATTAATGGACAGGATGCAGTCCCCCACACCAATCCGTCCATCACGACTTATTGAGCCTCCATGGATGACGCTGCGGACTATCATTCCTGAGCCATCTTTATTGGAACTTACCGTCATCCCTATAGTGAAAAACGCATGAAACAGTTAATAACGTCTTTGAGCCCCAACTCTGAGTGCCAAGAAATTGTAACCTGGAGGCAGGGAAGGTAAAAGCCAGCGAGCCAACCTGCCAATGTCAGCAAGCATATAAACATTGCTCTTACTCTCCCCTGCATTTCCTTCTTTCCAACAGGAGACAGCAGTTACAAATCACAATCACAGTATCTTTACTTTACCTTGTGTCCTTTCACATACCAGGTACGATACAAAAAAAACTAAGTGTGGAAAATTTAAGCAGAATATAAACAAAAAAGGTAATGAAATTGCTTCTAAAACATCAAATCTATCTCTCTTCTGGATGGTTCACTGAGTTTACACACCACATTTCAGTTCAGTTTATGGCGGTTCTTTTTGGAAAGGAGATGAAATGATTAAACAGTTAATGAGGAGTATAGGGCCAATACAACCACATGCTTATTTTCAAGAGAAAGCCTGAATCGGATCCCAGAGATAGTGGCTGCCTTCCTGCTCTCCTAGCTGGGCCACCACTTCAGCCCAGAAAAGCATCCTGACTTCTGTCACAGCCTGCACACTCCTGATGGATGCAGTCCACTACTTGAGTTACACTACTACGATGCCACCTTGTGGCACAGCAGGACACTGCTTCTCCACGTCTAGACACACCATTTAACCCCACTTTCATTTCATTAATGGGAAATGAGACAGTGATGCTCTTCCCCCTCCTATTCTATGGGGAGCCCGTGGGGACTTAATTGTGGTGCTGGGGTTTACGTGCCTTTCTGACTGTTCTTACATGCATGAGTTGTCACTGTTATTTTCAGTGCCGTTGGTGCTCACGAGATGAACCCTGATGACAGTTCCAGGAAAAACTGTTCTTCACTAAGGCAGTGTTAAGGTAGATGAAGGGCCAGCACTCTGGAATTCTACCCAGTAGACTTCCACTATCTTAATACTGCCAAACTAATTTTTATTCTTTTTTTGTGCACTAAAAATGTGGAAGCTTACCTTTACTAACAAGATAAAGCCACTGAACTAAGAGCCTGCTATGTGTTCTCCTGGTTTTGTATGTAAGCATCAGGCTAGCAAGCACTGGCAGTGCAGTTGTGTGTCTGCAAGTCCTTAGCTTACTGTCCGGACTGGGAGCAGAAAAGATGATGAAAGCCAACCAGAGCAAAATCTCCAAGGACACTGACTATGAAAAAATTCTAACAGTTTATGTACAAGCATGGCTACAGAGAACAGAGACCAAACACTTTCCTCTGTGACCTTAGACCCTGAGAGACAGACTGGCTGAAGAGAGTTCAGAAGGCAGCTGTAAGCCTCAGCCTACCCAGACTCAGCCACCCATACAAACATCTGCCTATACATTTGTCTCAGATAGAAAAATAACATACTGTAACCATTTAAAGAACAACACTCATCCAGATACACATTTGTGCCTCTTAGGACTCCTTCCAGTAGATAAAAGTCTCTTAATAGCGTTGGCTTCTCACACCCACTTGTAGCTGAGATCAACTTTAGCTGCCTAACGTATGAGAAGGTGGCCCTGACTAGCACGGAACTACCCAATATGCTTCTTAGACACACGAATACATGTACCTCTCTACTTTGGTATGCAGAAGTCAAGGTTTATCTTTTGGAAAAAATGCAAACCCATCTTCATCGTGGCACTTTTTATTAAACTGATGAAACAGTATGGTGTTACCTTTGACTGGAGATTTATATTTATGATTTGCCACGTAATGATGTCAGCTGTGATGAGGTGTAATTTAAACCCTGGTATTAGACTTGTGGTAGACATACACAATGGCAATGATCTATTGCCTACCTATTAGCAGAAGTAGAGGTAAACTGCCTGTCACCTACCCCTCAGATGAGTAATATTACAACGTTGAGCACATTACAGATGCCATTCTGGGGTGGATGCCCCAGTGTTTACACTCACGTACTCCTTGCAACAACCACATCCTGACCGATCTGCTCACACAGATCACTGTCAGATCTGAATGTAAACACAGCTCAGCAACGGAATGGTCTCCACCAGAATACAGGCAGCGTGCACAGAAAACTACTAAGGAAACAGCTGAATTGTGGTTTGAAATTCTGAACCTAACTTTGCTGCTTGGTTAAGCCAGTAACAAACAACAGTATGACAGAGGCTAGTGTAACTGCACTCTAGAAAAACATCACCCCTGGTTTCTGTGCTGACATTCTCACCACAACCAATCTGCAAGGTTTATGTCACACTTCGGATAGTTACAGTCTGAGGTTAAATTGCCAACTGAACCACACAGGACAACGGCATTTCAGCTCTTCTTGCATGTGGGTGCTCCATCCTCTTACCTTTTAAAAATCACAATCAAAAGGTTAGAGCTCCAGCTGTGGCTGGATTTGAAGAGATGTTGCAAGCTACGGGCGACACCTTTTAAAAGGAAAACAAAAGTGCCAGTTCTCAACTGAAATAATTGATGCAGCTGCAGCTTTCAACATCATTCACAGCTCTTGATGTAGCTCCTTTTGTCAAAACTGGAAGTTAAAAGCAGTGCAGCCATGTGTGTAAATTTGTTACCGTGGCCAGGCAGCTTCCCAGGCCAGAGCACACAGAGACTGGAAGAAAAAGACTACAGTCAAAAGCCAGAAGAAAGTATTATTCACATTCATGCTATATACACATGAGATGCCAGTCTTACTTTTCATGCATGTCATATTTGCCAATGTGCATTCTGTCCCCAGTTTGTATTTTTATGCTGCATTACGCTCGACGTGAAATTTGCTTTGTATGTTCACTGGACTTAAAATGCTCATAGACATACACTAAAAACACTGCTCCACTGAGTTAAGAGGTTATTGCAAACAAAATGTTTTTAACAAAATCCGTGTGACTGGAACAGCACAGTGACCTGCACTACACACAGTCTGGCAGTGAGGCCAGTAAAGGCAGTAGCTACCCAAGCACCTCACACCAATGAAAGTCAGAACTTACACCCACACATCAGCCTGGCCTACAGCTTTGTATTTTGGAGAGGCTTTATTTCAAACCAGATCAGTTCCCAATCCAGCACGGAGGCTGGCTGTCTCAGGAAGGAGAAGGTGGTATGGACGGGACCAAGCATCCAGCTGTCAGAGGGTCCTTTATTCCAGGCAGAAGCGCCCACTCAGCTACAGCATCACAGCAGCCCACCGACCTCTGCACAGCAAGGGAGTCCTGAGTGGCAGCTGTTCATGAACAAGAGCCCCATCGCCTTCGTTCAGGGTGCCTCCTGTGGACAGCCCCCCTTACAGCACTTGTGGAGTCACTGCAAACAGCCAGCACCCACACAAACGCCTGCCCTACCAATGTCAGAGGCTTCAAGGACGTGCAGCTGGCTGAAGAAGTGGCACCAGGAACCTACAACAAAGCAAATGAACACACCAGCCACGGACTGGAGGAGAGCACCACTGCCTCTCACCACACAGCCTCCCCCACCCTGGCTCTGGGAACTGGCCTGGGAGGATGCTATCCCCATGCTCCCCCTCACGCTGCCCACAGCCACACCAGGGTCCGGGAGAGGGCACCACGAAACATTTCCATCTGTTGTGCCTCTTTGCTCTAAAACATGCCTCTAAGTCTACCATGCTCAGGAAGTTGCAGATATTTAAAATTCAAAAATTCTCTGTAAAATGATAATATCATTGAGCTAAATATGCTACCCATTAAATGTATCAATGATCTGATTTTCAGAAATACTGAGGTACTGAAGACACAAACACAAATACACAGCACGAAAGTGAAAAGCTTGTTTAGACCCTTTTGACCATACTCAGAAAGCAAGATCATTTTGTGTTTACATACATTTGAAAGTCCAGTCTGCAGCTCTTTGACCAAAGTGTTCTTCTAAAGCATTCCTTGCCTATATGTAATTTTTCCACTGTATTATATAAATGTATAGACATTAAAAAACAACGTATTAAAATTGTTCTGTTAACATTTATGAATGACTAAACTCCTTTACAGTAAAAAGAAATTCTCCGTGAGACTGGACACTTTACTTTTGTGTTCACAGCAATGGATCCACTGCCACCATAGCCAAACAGAGCAAGAGCAGCAAAGAATGAATATCCTCTTATGCTCTTCCCCATCAGAAGGAGAATGTTTAGTCTTTACTAATAAAACAGGAAACCTATGAGGAAAACAGAACGCCATATTCCTGACACGTTACAAAAAATGTCAGCTACCTTACCTAGACTTGAATTGCCTTTTGCAATAGTGATAGTCTTCTCATACATGTCTTTGACCGTATTTGGGGTTGTGGAACTTCCCTCCAAGGGTACTGGGCATCTCTTCTCCATTAAAAGCACTTGATCCTACAACAAAGGAAAATAACATCAGTTCAGAATACCAAGACAAAATTACAATGAGACATAGTGACCTCGACTCACCTTATCTTATGCAAATGCTAGGTGCACAATTAATACAGATTCCTTATACAGACACTGGAAAAGTCAGCCCACCAAAGATCAAAACGACATACATGAGGTTTCTGTTTTCACTCAGGTAATATAGCAAATCTACCACAAAGTAAGTTTTTAATTTGGGGACATCAGTTACACTCTCATAATTTGTGGGATGAACTCAAGGGCTCTCAGACTCATTCACTACAGATGTCTGACAATCTGCCAGTGCTAAAGTAACAAATCTTGTAAGAAACTGCAGCTCTTTTAAGAAATTCTTAATAATTATCACTGAAGAAAAAAGCAACACCTGTCACAGTGACTGTCATATAAAGCAATACAGTGCTTGCACACTGCCATCACAGGCCAGTCTGTGAGCTGAACCGCGCAGGCTTGTGCCAACACCAGAGTGCAAGGCTGTCACAATACTCCCTCTTGTCTTCTTAGGCCTGGTTTCCAGCTGCACCCCTCCTCCCGGCGCCCACACCTCTGAGGAGGGGGACAAGAAAAGCCCTCTGGCCTGGCCAACGCATACACTGTGGTCCAGCAGTGCCTACTGCTGTGAGGTATGAGCAGAATTCTATATACTCTTGCATCACCAGCCTCTGGAAGATTACTATCTTGACATCATAAATCATCTCCTGGTTTGGGTAGGTCTAAATCTGTAAGTTTCGATGTGAGCTACGACAACTGACGGACATTTATAATCAAAGACCTATATATGGCTGGTGGCTAGTGTCAATTTCTGCAGGAGATTCTATGGTGTAATACAGCGTTTTCATAGGTTTTTTTTTTTATTATTATTATTTAAAAAAATGAATGAACATCTTTACTTTTCCAGTGGGCTCAAGCGGCATGGTAGTAGCAAGGCTTGTACTTAGTGCAATTTCTGCTGTTGTCTGAGATACAGTCCATGTTTCTGTGTTTTCACTTTCATTTTGGTTGATATCCGAAAGATCCAGAGGCAGTAGATCCTTGTTAGCAAAACCAGTTGCAGTTTCCAGGCTATTGCACACTATGGACTTTTGCTCTCTCACTCTCTGATTCGGATCCACATTGTACAGATTTTTGTCAGATACAAGGAAATCAGCTGCAGTATTAGAACATTCCTCTCCAACAGACTGTTAAACACAGAAGAAAATGAAAAATCAACATTCTTTCGCAGCATGATTAAAAAATACATTTCATGCTAAAAACTTAAACAGAAACTAATCTTACAGAATTTAAACATATTTGTGTAACATCAGTGTCTTCAGTAGACCCCTACAGGCATTTCACTGTAAAATTTACGTGATTCCTCAGATAATTTCTTCTGTTCTAAAATACCAGAAATCAATGAAAGCAAGTTACTGCTTAAGGTCTAATCCTAATTTGGTACTCATCAATAACCCTCCATTAACTTCAGCAAAGTCACGTCCACATACATGTCCTCAAACGAGCCGTAACTCCAGCAGGTTACTAAAATTAAAGCATCCAATTATCTTTCTCAGGTGGAAGAACCTTGGAAGACCAAGGGATTTATTTTCAAGACTCCTAGCAAGCAAAGAGCAATTTCAAGCAGCTCAGGTAATAAGCATGCAATCTAATCATCCATTTAACTGAGCAGAAACATACTTAGATATTCCTTCCACACAAAGAGGGAAAAGTAAAAATTCGGTCACATCTCAGCAAAAAATCAACACACAGGTTTTGAATTGTGACAACAACAAAATGCAATGATGCAATTACAGAAGCTTAGCAGTTAGTACTTATTGCAAGTGTATCGATTATGGCTGCAGTACTAAGATTAAGCTCTCTACACAAAATTTGTTTAGACTTTCAAGAGTTCAAGGTCCTGCATTTCAAATAATTCAAGGTATTTCAATAAACACAACTTTCCGAAAAAAATCTTCCAATATTCTCTACCTGAGCTTTCAGAATAAGTAAGTTTAAAAATATGGAGGCCATTAGATAGTAGAAAGATATGTCAAGAACTCGGAGGCTGGACTTAGAGGCTCTGTATTAGTATTAGGGATTTTCCTCTGAAATGTAGTAAATGTAGTCACAAGAATGTCTACCACTATCTGCCTTAGTTGTCATCCACTGATCCTATCAATACTTTTATTGCTTTTCCAAAAAGTGGGGAAAACATATGTCCCAGATTTGGGGATATTTTGCAACATTTTGTATCAAGGGCCTCAGAATTAGTTTTCCTCATCTTTCATGAAGCGCACACATGCTTGCTCTCTCCCCAGACAATCATCAAAATAGGTTCACCTGTAAGTAAGTGGTTCAAGTAACATCTGAGAAGATAACTGAGCAAAGCCTAAATACAACTAATCTGTATTATGCAACTAATGAAATAATTTCCTACCTACCTTTTGGAGAACACACCATCAGTACGACAACTATTTAAATTATTTCATAAGGTTTCAAAGACAGCTCACACATCTACTTTTAGGTCTGTTTTGCACCTATTTCCAAATCAGTGAAAACAAAACCCAGCTAGTTCTCAATATTTATTCTATATGCCATATATACAAAATAAGAGTTGCAGCATATACCCATTTTTATTTTTGTTTCACTTAAAGAAAAGCCAATGCTGTAATTATTGAAGACAAATGTAATTTCAGGAATTTGTAACTACACCAACATGTGGCCTCAGCAGAGCATTTGCACTGCTGTGACAAAGTATTTTTTTCATTGCCTATTTTGAAAGTGACACCAAAAGACATTCAGAACCTGTCAACTGCCCTGCAGTCCGAAATAGTTGAAATACCTCTGCATTCCTCATAGCATCAAATAGCAATTTTTTCATTTTTACTGCATTTCCCTTGCTTCAAAAGTCTTATTCTATGAACAGTTTTTCTTTACTTTGTGAAGTCACTCCTAACTGCAGAGTATAAAATGTTACTTGATGAGAACTTGATACTCACCTTCATACTGGTGCGCAGAGAACATGGAAAAGTCGGGACCATCATTTTTAAAAAAAGACATAAATCGAAGCCATCTTTAAGTCAATGCTGAAAATAACTTAAGACTTTCTAAAGCCTCAATGCGACACATAATGTAAATCCAGCCTCTATCTCCTAAAATGCTTCTCAGCATGCAAGATACATAATCCGTTTAAGTAACAATTACAGAGTTAAACAATGCAATCTGTCCCACTGGCACAGCAGAGATGTGCTCTTCTGTGGATTAAGAGAAAACATTAGAAGATGAATTTAGCCTTCCAACCACTGCCTCATAAGGGCTGAACATATTCCAGAAGGGATCAGGGGAGTTACTGCAGCTCAGGTGTGGAGGAAAAAGCAGCAGCTACTCTATTCAAGACCACAGACTGCAAACCCTGGAAGAAATCCCTGCAACGTCGCTTTCAAAGATGACTGCTAGGAGACTCTGGAATACCAAAATAAATCTATAGATTGCCAAGAAAAAAAGACCATGAAAAAACCACGGAGAGAAACAAAACACCAACTCTGATACAATCAAGTCATTATGGGTATGTGACCAGCAAGAAAAAAAACATACTAATCTTTGTCATACTCTTAAAGAACTTATTTTCATTTAATGACTTTAAACAGAAATTATTAGCAATCAGAGGTCTGATATATACAGATTTACTTTTAATTACAGCATCATTATGAACATTTCATTCAAGAACATAGTAAACAAATTAGCAAACAAACTAACTCTGAAGAATAAAAGCCAAGCTTAGGATGAAAACTTCCTCTTGCTTTTCACACGTAAAATATTGTAGAATAATGCAGTTATTGTGTGTTACCACTCTTTACTATGCTCTGACATTATAACAACTAAGTTTTTGTAGCAGACTGCTCACCATGGCTTTAACACTACAAACACCTCACCATAATTTATCTGGCTGTGCAAAGCACAAATCCAAGCTTTCAGCCATCTAGCTGCCTCTCTCTTCAACAGAGACATCTGAAAGACACCACCACTATCTTACACAAAACTGCACTTTAATCTGGTAACAAATAGCGCAGCTTGAACTAGGATGACATAAAACGTTTCTATCTAATAATACAGCCTTTTCACACTTACAATCAAAGTTTGTCATCAGTAAAACCATTCTCCTTTTTACCTTGGGAGTTGATAGTGGAAGAGAGAAGCTGTAGTTCAGCTCACCGCTACAGGCACTGCCATGCAGAGCTATCATTGAAGCCTGGAAGACGTCACTCTCTAGAGAATACTGCAACTCAAAGGTGGACTCATCCGCTAGATCTGCCTCGCCGGAGTCCACCTAACAACAAAAGCAATTCAATCAGCCAGGCTATCTGTTACCTTCACATCACATAAGCCCCGAACACATGCACCTCAGCTGCTACGTACTGACTGACACTTTCCTCCTTTTTCCCCCCCCCC
>Ga0065711_1037665_pt1 | contig 19598 bp, 9 predicted proteins | sample Hoacrofraction12_FD_59098 | JGI IMG/M metagenome (GOLD analysis project Ga0065711, IMG submission 59098) | Hoatzin crop microbial communities from Cojedes, Venezuela - Epithelial fraction 12 v2 (version 2) | ecosystem: Host-associated > Birds > Digestive system > Esophagus > Crop | place... | reverse complement strand
AAAAGAAAAGAAAAGAAAAGAAAAGAAAAGAAAAGAAAAGAAAAGAAAAGAAAAGAAAAGAAAAGAAAAGAAAAGAAAAGAAAAGAAAAGAAAAGAAAAGAAAAGAAAAGAAAAGAAAAAAGAAAAAAGACAATTTATCATTTGTAACAACAATCTCACTGGAATTTCTCTGCAAGGCTTGTAGTCTGACCTTGCAGAGGCAAACTCCTCAGGCTACCAACAGAGTCCTTCTTCCTGTTCTGACCCAAACATTTACATAAAAATGTGCAGTTTTATCTCTTTTTTTCTCCTAGCATCAGGACTTTTTGAACAGTATTTCACGCATCAGTTGGTACTCCAGTATCGGGATGGCTAGCCTCCTTGATGGAAGTGCAGAGGTCTCAGCTGAGCTGAGTGATCCCTCAAAATAAAGGTAAGGTAATGGCTGCTCAAAATTAGCCAACTGCCATGTTCTCAGCGCAAAACCTGATGAAAACATCAGCCTAAATGGCTGTCCCAAGATAGATATTCTGTCCTTTTGCTTTTGAAGTGTCTCTAAAGCTCAGGTTGCTTTCCTCTGGTGCTAGAGCTCTGCAAGCAGCAGTAGCATATGGATTTCAAACATCAGTCACTGCTGAAAGACAATGAACAAAGAGCCATGCAAAAGGGAGGAAAGAACACAGAGCCAAATTCTCTCAGGTCACATGCCAGGTGAGATGACACTAGTTCAGGCTGTTCACTTGTCCAAACGAGGCCCTACTGCCATCTGCCCACATATTTCTATCTTTCCGGTGTTGTTGCCACAGCAAGTCCTTCATTCTTTTGACAAAAAGCCACCTGAACTATTGTATGTGTATTGATTTGGTTGATTTGCTGCCTGTGTAACTCAGAGCATCATTAATCTGATACAGAGAGCACTGCTTGAAAGGCTTTGACTAAGTACAATATCAAGTGTCACCCTGGGCTTTAGAGTACAAAAAGTACCGATAGCACAAACAAAAGGGCCATATTCACCCTGGTTTAACTCTTCCGACCTTCCCAACAATTGCCATAAGGTGATTATTCTGCAGATGAATCAGAGGAAAATCTGAACCAGAACAGAAACAGGAAAAAGTTACTTGGATAAAAATGTTTTCCTGATTTCTTAAGCATGTTGTTTGATTAATACTGCTGAAAATAGTGATCAGTGGAAACATTCATGTTACTGTTTTTCAGATGTTAGAACTGTCTGGTTTCTTTGAGGATTGCAATGTGCTTACCAAAGGTGCTAATCACTTCCTCCACATAAACCACACTAATTTCTCTTCAGAAAATGAATATGCAGGTTGCCCCTGACCAGTAATGGTGAACTGCTTCATAAGCAGTTGGGTAACAGTATAAATGCTCCTGAGAGTGAGTATATTTAGAGTAAGTAGCAGCAGGCATTTACTTTCACAAGAAGAAAAATTTCGAACTCAAATCCAAATTGTCTGTATTCTTGTCCAAACTATCTCCCCCTTCCTGCACCCTGACTCGCACCTCAGTTGCTGTGTCAGCTGTCATCCCTGCTGCCCCCTTGCCCTCCTTCCTATTCACACCCTGAATGTCACCACTGGTGTCAGCTGCTACCTTCTCCAGCCCTGGCCTTAACACCGCTTGTCAACAACTGTGGCACATGGTGCTGCCGGGCAGGCGGCAGCTCACCAGCCAAGTGCTTTGGAGCGTGCTCTGTGACCCCTCACAGGATTTTCAGTGCTGTTTACACTCCCTCTGTTCCTACAACGTGAAAATATGCACCCAGAAGAAGAGGCGGACTATTTCGTTAGGACAGATGAAAATGAGAAGATGCTAAGCCTCCAAGCAGCAGTGCAATGGGGCTGCCATAAGCCTGAAGCAAAATGAAATGCAGCACCCTATCCAGCTTTCTGGCCCTTGATCACTCCCGATATCCCTCACCCTCAGGGGCTCAGTCTAACCTTTATGCCATGCCTGTGGCAGGCAAAAACTCCCATGGTTTTCCTGAAGCTAAATATTATGTCAATTCTCAGTAATTCTGGTGTCCCTTGAAAGAAACTTTGCAAGACAATTCAATGTGGTAACTTTTGTCCCATCAATAAACTTCTTTTTATGTTAAAAAGGGTATTTTGATCGGAATGACAGAGGCTGGGCCAGATCCTGCCTAGTTTTTAAGCCAACAAGGTGGTGAGGACCCAGGGCACGCTTCAGTTTTCACTTTCTTTCGCAGCCCAGGAATGGGCCAAACATGATGCAGAAACTTCCAAAAAGGAAGCAACTGTTTTGGGTTTTTAAACCAATTCCACTACCAGTTGAAATAAACCCCACTGTGCCAAGAAATTCAGCAAGACCAGAATGGGTTTTTTTCACTATTCTGCTGGTCTAGCATTGCAAAAATTGCAAAAAAGAAAAAAATAACTTTCTGAATAAATCCATCTGGTACTGCTGGTGAGCCAGGTAGAGTACCTATGACAAAAGACCAACTCCTCCCTGTTACTGAATTATTGTTTCTCACTGACGTTAACAAAACAACCTGGAGATTAGCCATGGATAAATGGTTTATATTTCCTCAAAGGTAAGTTTCCCGTTTTATGCTGCAATTCAGACAATCGAGCCTATGTCAGATTGTCAGCAACGCGTGACAATAGTTTCCTGTAACAAATAGGCCATGTTCCAGTACGCACATTCCACTTGCATTAATCCTTTTACTGCTTTGCATTTAAAATATGAGGCAGACATGATTGGAAAAACAACAAAGATATCATCTGAGCAGTGAAGTACATAAGTGTGCAGAATTCTTAGAAACCAGGATTGCCGACACTGGGCTGTCCCAGGGCTGCTCAGCATGTAGGGCAGACTGGATCTTGGCACCCTGAAAAAGAGGATAAAGTAACTCACATGTGTTGACAAAACTCAAGAGCTGAGGGTTTAACCCCTGCTGTTGCCGTGAAGAAAGTGGAAGTAGTAGATCGCTCTTGCCAGGAGATTTAAACCCCTCCCTCCTCTCTGCTCTCACCCCCAAACAGCCACATCTATTCCGTTGGCCTTTCACTGAGGAGCAGCTGGGTATCTGGCTGCATAGGGGAAGCAGAGATTGTCTGCATGGACAAGCACTGCCTGTCCCTTCCAGCACAGACACTGAGGCAGCAGGATCCTTGTCAGCCCAGTTTATAAAACAGAGGAACCTATTTCCTCTGTTATAAATCAGAGGAACCTATGCCCCCACAGAATAGATCAAGGCAATTCTTTGAAGAATCCTAAAACACAAAACCTGAAGAGCAACAAATCAATGAAAGGAGAAAGCGTAACAGGACAAATTCTTCCCTCGCCTATACTGAGATCATCCATTTCAGGATGGAAAATAATTTTATGCACTTCATTAGTAAAATATTTTGTATCTTAATACAAAACAAAGAAGTTTTCTTGAATGGTAGCAGAGCCTAGATCAATACCTCAGATGTGGTTTAACACTTCATGCTTTTGTTTCGGTGCCTTTTAAAGCATGACTCAAGTATGAGTCGCTGATATTTGTTCTTAGCACTAATCATATTCCTGTATTTGCTTGAATATGAGCCAGCAGTGAACTACAGACATGAGTGTCAGAATATGACCAGAGGTACATACACACTATTTGTTCACTACTCCATACATACTTTAAATTGCCTGGGGTGGGGGAACGTGTTGTCTCAGATTTTCATTTAGCTCACACATTTTCATTTTCTGAATTCAAAAAGGATTTGTTAGATAGTATTCTTTGCTGTCTTTTAGGTTCCTATTTGCCACCATTTTACAGAGCATCCTGTCTGGTCCTGACTCTGTATGACTCAGTCCGGTTGTAAGAAGGTAGGTGGAGAGTCTGTGTTTTGGCCAGGTAAGGAGAGTGATGGTTACTAAGTTAGTTTTGGCTAGAAATAGATTCTCCGAGGGGAGGAGGGGGATGTCCTTATAAATGTGGTTTTGTTAATTCTAGAGGGTGCATGAGAGTTATTCTTCTCAGTGTCGGGCCAAAGAAAGAATGGCTTCACCAGCGTGTTCTGATTTTGCATTTCTAGATGCTTACATAAGAAGAAAACCACACTGCTGATTTGCAAATAGAAGAACTCTAGGCCTCCACACTGTACAAGTAGATCTATTCGTACTACTCTAGATCAAAAGCCAACTATCTGGCTTTCAAAAAAGCATCTGTTAAAATATGTTATTTGCAAAAGAGCAAAATACTGGGAGAAATTGCATGAGGGATGGTAGGAAAGTCCCTTTTAGACACCTGAATTACATAGCACCCAATCCATTAACACATTTCATCTGTACACGCACCAGTTTTAGAGGAGATGCTCTAGGTTAGGCTTGTTGACACTTCTGTCAACTTTGTGCTAACCATGGAAGACTACAAACAAATCTTGCACACAGGATATGAGCAAGTTTCAATAGATTGACTTAGGTCTTAGCTATACAAGGTAACCACTGCCAAGTGGACTAAGGAATGCCACCAAGGCTCACTAGTTAGTCCACCTTGAAAGTAGAATACGCTTACACTTACTGCAAGTGTTAGTTTAGAAGGGACTAGAGCAAAGTAGCAAGAGCACTGTAAATTCACACCTTAGCTTACTTCTCTCTAATCTTCCTACGTCAGACGTAGTGATGAAAGGTGAGATTTTAAACTGATTTTACTGAGCAAATCCAAAAAATTGTCTGATCACTGAAGTTCATGTTCAAACTAGACTTCCTGGCTTAGCTTAGCCAACTAGGAATGGAAATCAATATAAGGGGCTGCAGATGCATTTGGTGTAGCTTAACTGAGTCATTTAAAAAGCCCTTCTACATTGAAATCCTGTCATATCTGTTTTCTCAGACAGCATGACTCTGAATCCTGAGGAGGTATCAGCTCAATTCTGGTGTTGCCTCAGGTGGAGGCTTGGATAAAGGCTACCCGAGCCGTCAGTCTGGACACAACTGCCTTCTATCAGGAGCTTATGGAAGTATCAGAAAAAAATACACTTTCCTTAAGGCAAATTTCCACTTCCCTTGGAATTTTCAGAAGCTCGTAAGTACTTATGGAAGCAACAATACTTACATTGTGTCTGCATTGTACTTCTTTTTTTGATCACTAGAGCACTGAAAATACTGTGGTGTTCTGCACAGCACAGTAACCACAGTGCAAAAAGAAACTTGACCGGCATCATGTAATGAAGAATCACTTTAAAGTTTAAATCTTTCCTGTGCAGGTGAAGAGTTTACGTTTTAGCTATGCAGCTTTCCTGAGGGAGGAAAATAAATCTATCACAAAAGACATTGTTAAATCACAATTACCTTTCCTGTGTTTGTTTTTTTAGTTGCTCCCATCTCTTCAGTGATAAACAAGTTGGGAATGAGCGAAATGTATTGTGTCATTTCGAGAATTAGGCCAGTAACGTGCTTACATTGTACCTGTCAGTCCACTATACAGATTCCTTGTGAAATTAAGGGCTGAACAGCATTCATATCATATTAAAAAAGGTTTTGGTTACTGTGTATGTGCTAGTTCCCCAAAAGTTTGATCCCTTTCAAATACTGAAAAGGTCTAAGCATGTGCCCCCTCAGACATGCTACAACTGATGGCTTTGTTTTAAAATGAAACACAGGTTTTGTCTAAAAAAATAATCCTGTGGGACCATCACTTTTTCCTGCCCTCCCAAGGTTTGCCAGTACTTAAGCCACCTTAATACAAGGTTTGTGGGCTGTGCTATTATATTAATTTAATAATGTTGGTTTAGAAGTTTCTTTTGCCAAAAGGGAAAAAGTTCCCTTGCCAAAAGTTCCTTTTGCCAGAATTTTTTAACCAGATTATTTCACTGTTGCCCTCCATCGAGAAAACCCACAGACACTTTCATTGGTACAATTAGCAGACAATGGCAAACTTGGCTTCTGGCTAAACCAAGAAGGGGAGCAACAGCTTCTTTGCCATTCGTGAGTATCAGTGCTCCAGCTGCGTGTCAGAGAAGGGTGGTCAGAAGCCCTGCAGAGAGCTGTGCTGGGGAAAGGCAGTGTGCCCTCGCAGCCCAGAAGCCCAGCTGCATCCTGGGCTTCATTAAAGCAGCGCGGCCAGCAGGGCGAGGGAGGTGACTCTGCCCCTCTCCTCCACTCTGGTGAGATCCTACCTGGAGTCCTGCGTCCAGCTCTGGAGCCCCCAGCACAGGAGAGACATGGACTTGTTGGAGCAGGTCCACAGGAGGCCATAAAAATGATCCAAGGGCTGGAACACCTCTTCTGTGAGGGAAGGCTGAGAGAGTTGGGGCTGTTCCCTTCCTGAAGAAGGCTCCAGGGAGACCTTATTGCGGCCTTTCAGTACTGAATGGGAGCCTACAAGAGGTGGAGAGGGACTTTTTACAATGACATGCAGTGACAGGACAAGGGGTAATTGCTTTAAACTGAAAGAGGGTAGGTTTAGATTAGCTCTAAGGAAGAAATTCTTTACTCTGAGGGTGGTGAGGCCCTGGCACAGGCTGCCCAGAGAAGCTGTGGATGCCTCCTCCCTGGCAGTGTTCAACGCCAAGTTGAATGGGGCTTGGAGCAACCTGATCTAGTGGAAGGTGCCCCTGCCCATGGCAGGGGAGTTGGAACCAGATGATCTTTAAGTTCCCTTCCAACCCAAACCATTCAACGATTTTATGATTCTATTACACCTTCTCCCACCTCCCACTGCTCTTCCCCTCGCTCTGCCAGAAGCTACCTCCTCCTGACATTGCCCAATTCATCTCCCTGTTAGTTATAATAACTTTAATAGAAATTAATCTAGTTCAGTGTGATTAAGCCAAGACATAAGTAACTGCTCAGACAACGAATTGGGACAGTGGATACCTGTTAGAGGTCACAAAACTGAATTTATTATAAGCAACAAAGACAAATAAGATAAAAAAAAAAGCTCTCAAAATTCAGAGGTCCTTTTCTTTTCTTACAAAGAGCAAAAAAAATGAATATGAAAAAAATTATTTTAAAATATGGATATCCATAAGAAACACGGACCATTGTTACGGAATCAGACATAAGAGCTATACAAACACCAGTTTCCCTAGGCCTTCTACAGGTTACTCCGTTGTTCTGAGGGTGACTGCTTTTGGAACAACAGCAGCTGACTTCTGATTCAGCATCCCTTCTCACAGCCATTTCAGTTTGTTGTACCTTGCAAAGTGGATTAAAAAGCTATTTTGGAGATAGACTGATGAAGCAAGACTGGTCTTATTCTATATGTTCTATATATTCAAGATATATATTAGTAGCCCATGACAAATTACTGTCATTTAGCCTTAGACGCACTGTCACTAAGGAAGCAAAAGAACTAAATATGATGTAAACGTATGATGAAGTGTACTATATAAAGTGCATGTCATTAAAAATGTCCTTATAATTCTTCTTTTCTGACATGCACCACAGTACCTCAACCGGTTTCAAGACAAAAGGACTCATCTGACACATACCTGCCATACCTGGCAGGCAAGAGGCATGATGGAAAACCGTTACAATGCAGCTGGGGACTTTGCCATTCCAGGGGTTTATCTGAGCACAAGGCATTGTTAAGCAGTGTGCTTTCCTGCCTATTGCAATGGGATGCTGCTAGACCTCTCCCACAGAATCAAATTCACCAGAGGTGGATGGTCAGTGGATCACAGCCAGCTAGTGATCTGCCGGATGATGCGCTGAACTGATACAAGCATACTTATGGTTCAAGCCACAGGCTGAAGGTCAAGGCTGGAGGCTTGATGAGTCTGTGTCTTGATTTGCTGCTTTTATCATGCAAGGCCTGGAAGGGATTCTCGGGTTACAAAAAGGTATGGTCCTGTATTCTCTGTACTGACTAGCACCACAGGAGAAATGGCTGCTCCAGTTAATCTTTCCCCTTTGCTTCAAAAGGCAAGTAGCTCACTTTACAGCTCAAGCCAGAAACTTATATTGGAACAGAAATTTTTTCAAAAGATTGTTTGATTATTTTAGCATGCAAGAAAGGTAGGATAAGAGGATTAAAAATCCAGCTTCAGTAAAGTCATTAGCCAAGCTTCTTCTAAACTTCGTAAGTTCAGAATTTTACCTGAAAGCTATTAATTGCAAAAGTCTGCTTTTCTTTTGAAAAGTTGGAACCTACATTTACTTCCACCTAGTATTTTCCCAATACTTTCCTGCTCTTGCTGTTTCTAAGTACAAGAAACCTGAGAGACCAACAAATCCAAAAAAGTATTGGAAGAGAAAATGCCGCAACAAAAAACTGTTAAATGAAGTAACAGAATGTAAGAGTGGTTGGGTTTCTTTTGATGCTCTGAATTCTGAAGATGCATAATAACAAAGTGACATTTTAAGTTTCTAACAAAAGATACTTCCTCATTAACATCAGGTTTCAAAACAAAAATATAATTTCTCACTAATACTCAAAGAACAAGAAAACAAAAAATATATATTCTTTTTTTTCTTTAATAGACCTAGTGAATAATCTTGGAAAAACCTAGTGACTCTTTCTTCAGTAACAGTTTGATTTATACTATTATTACACTCAGCAACATGAAACACAAAGAGAAACCTCATATGCTAAGATATTTCAGCAAGCCTCCTGCAACAGAAAACTGTAGCTCCTTAATAAAACTACCCAGCGTATTAGTAAAACAGCAGATAAATGAGTAGTAGATGATTTACTTCAGTTTTCCAAGGTCTTTGACAAAGGATTGCAGAAGAGGCTGTAAGTACGAGCCAAATTACCATGAGGTGGCAAAGTAGTTCTTACATTTAAAAAACCTGAAGACGTAGAACCCAAAATGGAGAAATATCTAATTTCAGCATGGGAAAAGATAACTGTGAGGTCCCTGATATCCCATGCTTCCATGTCTCCACCCAGGAAGCCTGTTGCTTAATACAGTATCATCTGAAAAAGAAGACAAACAATGCAAATATTTATTATTCAAACTTCCAAACAATTACAGCAATGCCACTCTTGGTTCTGCTTTATAATTCTCTGTATAGCAAATACTCATTCTTCTGTAATGATTAATCTCCACAAAAAAAAGGTAAAGTATTCCTAAATGTCTGTAAGAGGATAAGCTGCAGTGCTTCATAATAATTAAAACTTGGTTGAATACAGACAATAGACAAGAAGAAAATCCAGTGACAAGAGATGTTGATACTTTCATCTGTGGCAGTCTCTTCTGAAATAAGCAATAACCAATCACTCTCTATATGAGAGAGTGCTGGAAAGGACTATCTATCTGTAGGGAGGACTTCTTCAAATTAGGCAAAAATGGATGTTCCAGCCATTTGCGAAATCTTATTCCAGAGTAATCATTCTCAGTAATGGTCTGAGGTGCTTCAGCTACTTTCTGTTTGTATTTCCTCTCTTTCGCTCCTCCTTTCTGAGAGAAGGGAATGTTGGAATTTCCTAGGAATTAATTCTTCTCTTACATTTCCTCATAACATTCCTGTAGCATTACAGCCCATAGTGAGACCTCTCTACACCCAAAAGTTCACAAAACTGATTTCCATTCTTGAATGACTGAACTGGACCAGGTGTTAAAGACAGCCTTGAGAACTGTGGAGAAAGAGGTAGACTGACACCAAGAAGAATAATATTTCAAGGCTTTTTCCTTTCAGAGAAAAATAGCCAAGCTTTTATATCAGAATTGTAGTGAGAATAGCGATAGTTCTCTTGTAGTGTTTTTTTGACACCTTGCTAGCACCCAGCCCTGCTGTCTCAGCTGAGGTAAATGAGAAATTGTTGTCACCAGCAAATTAGTTGCAACAAATTCTAAGCCTGTTCTTGCTCAGAAGAACATCAAAAAGTGCTTTAGGTTGCATCCTTTGGCTCACTCGGAGGCATTTGTCTCTAGCTAGCGTCTAGGTTGGAAATCAACTACTGCTATCTCCCTTCCCTACTCAAGGCAGGACCTGGCCTATTTTTCAATATGTCCTTTATGAACCAACAGTCTTCCTGTCCTTACACTGCTACACAACCGCTCAAGAGGAGAGAGATCTTTCCTATCTCTGATAGGGGTGTGGGGGCATGTGTGTTATCTGCATTTGTTTGTGAACGTACTGAGCAGTTCTTGATAGCTACGGGGAGGTATGTTGTAAACTCTCGGTAATGAATACTTGTAGACATGAATGTTTGTGCATACCTTCACTATAAAAACAAGTTGAAGCCTGCACCATTTAGATTGTCTTACTTTTCAGAATTGCACCGCTCTGAGCCTCTTCTCCTGAAGATTTTATGTGATCATTGCATAAATTGGAAGAGTTCAGATAAGCATTATGTGACTTTTCTTGACTGAAGCTGGAGATGACAAACAACTTCTAATTTATTCTCCATTGGAAAAGCATTTAATAATAGGTTTGATTTAAAAGAGCATTCATCTGTAAGATCCCTTTATTGCAAATTTTATTTCAAATAAGAGGATTCAGTACTTCAGATAATTATACTGCCTTCTTTGGGAGGAAAAGCAATCTCTCTCACAGACAACTCGGAGCAAGTCTGATACGACAATATTTATTTCTGCGGTATATGTATTTTTAGAACTGTCACAAGTTACAAGGCTGAGAACAGCAGTCAAGTGACGTTTATCCAATCATGCATTGATACATACAATGACTTTTTTGTCCTATACCTTTGCTTTTTTACTTATGAAAAATTTAATTTCTGTAACTTGTGGAAGCGAATATAAAAGCCTAATTTAAAGTCTCAACCCTGCCAGCAACCCTATATGAGAAGCCCCTACTGAATCTGTAAGGTGTGTACATGGTGGTTTTGGTTTGGGAGTGCAAGAAGCTGGAGAGGACAAAAGGTGTTCAAACCCTTCTTCAAGGTACCAAGTCAAAGGAAGAGATAGTAAAGATACATTTTATCCCTATACTCTTCATCCAGTAAACAGTTAAACAGCAAGCCCAAGGTCTTTTGAAGGCCCACCAACAGACTCACTATAAGGCTCCAGGGTTAATCTGGAGAAAAGGTATCAAAAAAGCTGGCACTTATGGTACCCATATAAAAATGGTCAAAATGTTCTTTCCTCAGCCCTGTTGTTGCCATGATGAGGACAGGATGCAGGACGTAAAATTTCAAACAGTATCTTTTATAAGACCAGCTGACATAGCTGGGAGGAGTAGACCAGCTTTGAAGCACATCAGCCCTTCTTCAGTCTACTATGCAAGCAGAACCTTTTCCACGTTGTAGAGCCTAACAGCTATTTTGGGTTGTAATTTACCTGTGTTGATCAGTTACGCAGTTTATCCAATTATGCGACACTCCCAAAAACAAATTGTAGGCAGTGTTTCCAGACACAATACATTCACATTGGGTGGGGATTTACAGTTCAAGACATAGTCCCTGCGGAGAGGGCTTTGGAGTCTTTAAAAACTTTGGTTTTCTCTGGCACCAACACTGTGGCATATCCAGGACCCAATGTCTCCATCACATCTGGCACTGATGCTCAGTTATTCAGTAGAGCCTACTGAATCACCAAAACCACTTCCTGCAAAGGACTTTTTGTAAATCTCTTATCCAAGTACTGACCAAGCCCAGCCCTGCTTAACTGTACGAAATCATAGCCTAAGGTGGTGTGACTGCAAGCACAAACAGCATACATCTGTCATTTCAGCTCAGTTAGTAATCCAGTTGCCTTCTGCAGAATTAAGCCTAACTTTCAACGTTGTCATAAGATGTAGTCTTACAAGAAGCAGGGTTACTTTTGTAGTAAAATAATCTCAGTAGAGTATATTCAAACATACGCATTTTTTCTTTTACGTATTCTGGTCAGCAATGAAAAAACTGCCCGTGTTGCACAACGCTGTCTGAATTAACTTCCGGCTCTAGTAACTATTATTAAAATGGCTAAGTAAGAAAAGAAGATCTAAAAAAGGATAAACGATACCACTGTGGGATCATTTTATGCATAAACACAGGTTTCTACAGTTACTCAGAGACTCTGACAACATTCAACAAAGTCAGTTTTTTCAAGCCTGAGTGTTTAAATTTAGGTGCCTAAGTGAAAAATAAAGGAACCCGCCTAAGCGTAGGTCTAGCAGACTGATTGTATGTACCCATGATCACATTTCCAGAAGTGTTTAACTTCTACAGCGCCTACTGATTGTAGTCAACATCTCCGACAATCACAGCAGGAGATCTGAAAATTATGGTCTATATTTGTATCTGAAAAAAAACAGTAATAAGTTTACACAGATGCAGGCTTCTGTTGGGGCATATCCTGGTCTCTGCCTACGGCTTGAATAACTATGCTATATGCGGGACTGATGTGCAAGTATTCGTGCCCCCCAGCCATGAAATAAGAAGCAGCTGCTGCAGCAGCCCATGTGCTATTGTAACAGGGCAGCTGCTGTATCCTTTGGAGAAGGGTGTTGCCTTACAAGGAGTTAGTTCCTCATGGTTATGGAAGCATGTCCCACACACTCCATGTTCTCTGACCTGTTTCACCTTGAAACATCCTGTGCAGTAACTCAAGGTGAGCTTGCGCTGAACCTAGGGCTCCTGCAAAGTCATAAGGTTCCAGGTGCAAGCTCCCGGTGTCCTGCCTCCCACATGTAAGCAAGCTATGCTGAATCCTATACACATGGCAGGTATACTTAAACACTTGGAGCAGGACTGGAAATAAATCTGAATTAGAGCATAATTTGGGGCTTTTTTATCTAAAGATAAAGGTTATACTAAAGATTTGGTGTTATTTGATTATAATAAGACTCTATGGTTAGTGTTCTAAAAAAACAGTTATTTGCTTTCCTGTTTCTCTTTGCACTTATGCTGGGCAAGACCTCTAGCCCAGTGCATCTGCATATAAAATGAAAGAAAATTTATAACAATAAGATCTCGCTACACTCCACAAGGATGTATCACTCCCCCGCCCCTCAGTAAATTATTTTGCTGGAGGCTACATCATTCTCTCTGAGTAGTATGTTGGGAGTTGACAGAGGCGTGAATAATTCACCGTGTAGGAAGCCTCCCCAGGCCGAGCTGAGCTGCAGCATGTTAGGCCGGCCTTTGATGCAGACTGGTTGGGCAGGTTCCTGGGCGCCCTGGGAACCGGTCTGACGGGCCTGTTATGCCAACAAATTCTGGTATGATTCCATGCTCTCCAGAATGCAGAAACCTGCCCAGCCAGTTAAATGAAAGGCATATTAGGTTATCCATTGCACATTGTATATATCTTAGGTGCAGCAGATCTCCTCTCGGCATTCTCTAGTGTGGTCCACAGTGGCTTCCTCATCTTACTTACACTTGAGGTTTATAGCTGGAGGGGAAGTCAATAGTAAATATTTATCACCCCGATCAAGAACAGAACTTTTCACATTTCAAACAGAAGGGTGAGTTTTGAAAGTCTTTCTTTAAAATTAATTTAAGATAACCTTAAGCAAAAATTTCTCTTATGCTTGAAGTGGTATAATGGCTATCTCCTTAATGTGTCTGAGTACTGCCAGTCTCTATGGTGCTTGTTGACAGCATTTTTGTGAGTGCAGCTTTTTGACCCTTCTGTGTGCAGCTCAACACCATCTGCTCTGTCTGCAAGAGTATTTACTCGAGAGACAGTTCAATGAACTTAGCACAGGAGTGAGAGAGAGAAATTCCACTGCTGAGGACTTAGTATTTTGAGCAGGTCATTTAAGTATTGCCTATATGTCTTCTCTTTTACACAGTGTTTTTATATTCCCTGTCTCATAACAGCACTATTGTGACAAGGCATAGTGTCATACAGTAAGATGTGTGGTCATTAATTCTTGCCATACTAACTTTTTTAATTGTCCAATTTTATGGAGTTAATTAAACGTAGATTTACATATTCAGAATTGGTTTCATGGTAAAACAGGAAATGTACTTGTCATTCTTATTGCTTTCTTTCTATATACTTATCAGAAATTTACCTGTTTAGAATGAGTAACAGTGGTGGCAATGGTAACAAAACGCAGTCCTAATCATAAAGAGTAGGCAGACCTGAAAGTTGTACCTCTGTCTGCAAGTGAGTCCATTCACAGGTTCTGTGTCGAGTAAGAAAAATTAAACAGTGTGAAAACAAAAGCTGTGGAATCTGGTAACTGATTAACTACTGCAGCACAGAAGTACTTGCTGAGCTGAATAGAAAGGAATGAAGACAGGTTTTGTCATGCCTGTTAGGACAAAATAACTTTAACTTTAGTAAATGTGAATCTTCTTGCCATCTGTGTAACTAAATTTTTGAAAACCCTCACATAGCTACTTCCATCTCCCTAGAAATCTTAATTTTGTCTATCTTTAAGTGAAACAATTACCATTCTCTTTCATGATGTAAAAAAAAAAAAAAATACAGTTCCCAGTGGACATAAACCACTAAATACAAAAATATTTATACAGGATTATGTAAGACTTTATGGTAGTCACACAACAGGAAGCTTCAGTTATGGAGGTGTTTACTGCCAGCTATTTCCAGGTTGATGCAAAAATGAACATAAGTATTCTTCTGTAGAATGCCAATAAAAAGGCCTCCTGAGCAGCTTAAAAACTCAAGGAAAGCAGATTGAAATGACCTTCTCATTAGCAGCATTGTATTTGTGTGTAAAAATTTTTCTTCAAAGTGTGGGAAAACAGAAAAAAACATAGGGAAAGTTTTGTACTCTCACAGAAGACAATAATATCCATCAGGAAAAACCACTGAATTTTTATCATCTCTGTTGCTCTTGCTATCAAATACAGAAGGAAAACTTGCTAAGGAATAAAGCATTTTCAAAAGAAAAAATTATAGCTGGCTGAACTGCATGGTTTGCACAGGGACTCTCTGTAGAGTCTATAAAATGGTACAAGAGAGCTTTGCTTTCTGAAGCTACAGGATTTTAACACAGTACATTTTTAAAATTCAAACCAAATAAATCAGTTTTTCAAGATACCACTTGCTATCCCTTCTCTCTACAGTTTATGTGTTCTGTTACATTTGGGTTTTCCTCAGCTGCTTTTTTTTAGAGGGCAGGAAGGGCAGGGGCCATTGTTTGGGGAGTTTTTTTCTCAAAAGGTAAGTAAAATATTATTTCTCTTTTGCTTGTTTTCCTGTCCTGAATTCTTGCCGTTCACTACACTAAAAGGTAGATGGCATGATTTTGTACATAGACCTGTAAACTTCTGCTTCAGTCTTCCAAGCCTGAAACAGCCTTCCAAGGCTGAGATAAATATGCATAACTACTCAGACTATTCACATTAACCTGAGAAACATCAGTAGGAGCAAAACATTTCCGCATTCAGCTAACACAAGTAGGTGCTGCTGCTTAGAGTCTGCGGACCAGGAACACTGCACAGGTCCTGCAACAGCATCCCCCAGGTTGCTTTTTTTTCCTCCATCAAGGCTCTTTAAAAGACCTGAGAGTTTCAGTTGAATAAAACCTGGCTGTTTCTGACTACAGATGAGTAACAGTGAAAGCACTTCAAAGAAGAGGGTTTCTTAAAGTGAACAATGTTCCTGGCAGCAGGGAATTTGATCTTGGCTCAATTTCAAAAGTGGCTACGCAAGCAGCTTGAGAAGAATCAAATTCAGCTAGTGGGGGTGATGGAGTGGCTCCTCCCTATTTCTCCAGAGAAAGCAACTACCTGTGCCAGAGAGCACTGGTGTGCTCCATGCGCCCTCCCAGCTGTATGAAATCCTACCGTTCAGAGGACTGCCAGTTCCTCCACTCCCAGTTCAAACCCATTTAGGTAGCAGCTGAACTGTGCCACGTGCCCTTATTTGCTGCATCTGAAGTTGGGGTCCTTTGATGTCCTTATTGACAACTGCAACATAAAAGTTCATTACGTGAACAGGACTAGGGAGCTAGGCAATGTATTTATCCCTCAATGCAGATCTGCAAGTCAAGGAGGTTGTGAGCGCACAGGCTGTGTACGTGTATGTGCAATCTACTAAATCTCATGCAAATAAGTAAGGACTTCATTATCTTTTATATATACTCCTATATATATATACATTTATATATACAGGAAAAGAGCAATATATTTACCACTGTGTTTAAAACAATTAAAATATTTAAATTGGAGTTCCCCAGTGTAATGAAAAGTTGGTTTTAATCTTTAGATCTAAATTTAAGGTAATAGAAGTAAAAAATGTAAGCTTTCTGCTAATCTCTTTTAATACTATTCTGTAAGCATAAGCAGTGAGCTAGGTCACCGTCTGCTACCTGAATGGTTAGAAACACTGATGCAGACTCTATCACCGCCCAAAAAGCAGGAGGGGGTGTGTGAACCAAAGGCAATTTTTTTATTTTATCTGTGCTGCAACACTGCAGTACTCTTAAAATAGAAAATCAGTCATTAGTTGATATGCTGGTGAATAGTCCAGTCACCAAGAAGGAAGGCATTACCACTAAAGCACAACTGAAAATCAACAGCTCCACATACTATTCTTAAGATTAAACATTTCAGACCAGCCAAATCTAAAATGGGCTAGGATTAAATTAGGTTCCCTTTTTGCAGAGTTGCTCATGGTTAAGTATTCTGCCACCTAGTTTAATGTGCCATAGTAAGAGCTATTTTGAAATCTGGACATGAGCCATGACACCATAGAAAGTTTCATATCTGTTCAAGCGCAACAATGGTGAAGTATTTTTCCCACAGTTTTATTGTCTAGGTGTGTGTGTGTTTACTCTTACGAGATGAATGAGATGCAGTTCCAGTTAGACTAGTCAGCTTAAGACATCCACTATAAGTGACTATCGAATATCAGACTCTTCAGTAGTTTTCTAGCACGTTTAATGAGCCAGGGATCTATGCAGTAATTGGTGGCCAAGTACATGATTATGGAATACATAAAATCAAATAAATCTGGAAGGGAGATAAAGGTAAAGCTCAACTGCTGGTCTTAATCCATTATCACTTATTGTTGACTAGATAAGAATAACACTGTAGAAGTCAATGGATTTATCTCTCTCAAAAGTCCAACACGAGAGACTGAGAATAAACTGTTCACACAGTTTATTGGGAAATAAAATGGATGACATAATTATTTTCCAGAGTGCTTCCTATAAATAGAAAGGTCGGTCCAGTTTATGATAAAATTACCGAACAATCAGCAAGAGGGTTATTTTATGTGTATATACTTAAGACATCTGCTTCTCTTAACTCTGAGGAAATAATTACTTTCTTACATCACAAACTTTTAGACTGTAGAAGTTTCACAAGTAGAATAAGAAACTGCCAACAAGCATGATTTACAAAGACTGGAGTGTCTATCACAACCTATTCTGACCATTTCTTCCACAAGATGTAGCTAATTTTAGTTCTACCATATGTGTACTTATATGACAGTGCATCAAACTTACGATGTAAGTAATCAGCTGCTGAGCTATGAACACTGGATTTATTTTATTTTAGTTGAAAAATAAGTGGTTAAACAATGGTGAGGAACAAGCAGAAAAATTAACTACAAGACTTTTCAAAATACTTAAAAATTCAAGGTACACATCTGATGTGAAACCAAGAGTATTGTCAACAAATCCGAATAACAGATTTGAAGCCCTCTTAGTCACAGGTCATCTTGGACTCCTGTCTGACAGTATTTCAAAATACTTCAGAAATGTCAAAATAGTATTTCAGATCCAGTTTTATTTACGCTGTAGATCCATTCTTATGATACTTCATGGAGATCTGAGCCATCTGAGTCATGTAACAAGAGGAAACCAGAACAGCTACTAACAATTGTTAAATACCTGAACACTTAACTTTTTTTCATACTGCTATTATAATAATCTTATAATGTAAATAATCCAGTATTATAATAATCTGAAAACCACTTTTACTATAATCTAGAAAGTACATGCTTGCAGCACTGGCCCCTGCAAGCTGATCACTCTTGTGTCCCCTAATCACGCCACTAAGCCATCTCTGCAACTGTTTCTGTACTTACCAAAATAGTCCAGTGGAATTGTGTGAAGGCAGAATAGTGAAAAGCTGTGTTTTGTTTCTATTTCATTACTAAGGAGAACTACAAACTAAAAATTAAGGGGTTTATCTCACGGCAGACAGCAGGGTTGGTCCTAAAGAATGAAAGAACATTGATCTGCAATTCGGGCAAAAAAATTCTTTTGGTAAGTATCTCAGGAGTGATACAAAGGTTCAGCTGCCTTCTGCCATACTAATTATACACGCCTAGCAGTTTTCATATGACATAAAACATTAAAATACGCGCTAGGCTCTTCTGCTGCACGGTAAAATGACAAACCCATGGAGCGTGTCAAGACCAAGGAGAGGGAAAGCATTGCAAACACATCTTCTGTGCACAGACCCTAGCAGCCAGCAGACTACAAATCCTGCAGAAAAGGTAGCCTTGGCAGCACAGCCTGAATATTAGCCAGGCCACTTCTGCCACAGGACTATCGAAGCTCCTCTTCGCACCTAAGCCAGCAAGACTTTCTTTCAGGCAGGCTCCCCCCGTCTGGACAGCGTCAGGTTTTATGCGGGCTCTCAAACGCACCCTTGCTATCCCACAGCGTTCCGTGCCTGCTGCCGTGCCCAGCCGTGGCACCTGCCGAGGCCCGGCTCGCCCCCTCGTTTTTCCCTCAGGCAGCTCCCTGTGGAAGCCCCAGCCGCCAGGCCAGCCGCAGGCTGAGGAGCAGAGGGCTGTGACAACGCCCGCCGGACGCGAGGGATGTCGGAAATGGCGGGCCCCGCGGCACGGAGGCCGGGCGGGGGGGGCAGGGGGGTCGGGCAACCCCCGTGGCCTCAGACCCCCACAGCCCCGCCATCGCGAGAGCTGAACGGGAGCCTCGCGAGAACTGCCCGGACCCCGCCTCCCTCCGCGTGAAAGGCGCCCGGCCCCGGCTGTCCATCTTCCCGCCGGGAGCCAACCAGGTAACGGCGCGCGCTCTCCTCACCGCCGCCGCCTGGTAACGGCCGCTGCCGGGACGGGGCGTCCCGCGGGGCACGGCGCGAACACCGGCCCCCCCTTCCGCCGCGGGGAGCCGGCCGCCCTTACCCGTTCCCCTCCCGTTCGGAGGCTCCGGCCGGCCTTGCCGCCGCCGGGGCAAAGGGGCGGGCGGGACATGCCCGACCCCTCCTTTGGCGTGCGGACTCCGGGGCGTGGCGCAGGCCTGGCGGGAAGCTGGGGCGGCTGAGGCGCGGGTGCTGGCTCCCGCCTGGCGAGCTCTCGGGCGCCGGTCATGGCAGGATTTCTCAGAACACCCCGGCGTGTCTTACGAGTGAGTTTTCTCTACAGTGTTTGTGCGAAGGGGAAGGGGCACAAAAAAATAAATACGGCCTCTGGGAGGTAGGGGAGAGTTTGTAGGAGCAGCTGGTGCTCAGGCTTTTTGGTGGGGGTCGGGGGTTCAGGAAGCTTTGTGCTCTCCAGCATGGCAGAGAGGCACTGTGTTCATGTCAGCGAAGTATATAAATACCGATAAGCGGCCTCAGCGCTTTACCGGCGCCAGCTGCCAGCGCTGGTGAGGGCGTCTGGAGGAAGGCAGTCGTCGATGAAGCTGCTCAGTGGTGGGATGCCGGAGGGAGTTGGTGATTGGGAGAAGAGGGAAATGGAAGCGTTTGGGTTGTTCTGCGAAAGGGTTAGTCGGGAGGATAGGAACAAAGCCACGTCTGAGAGAGTGGCCCTGCTCCCTGCCTGCATCCGGCAGCCGGACACTGGGGGGGGGGCTGGCATTGCCCTGCCTTCCCTCCT
>Ga0065711_1037664_pt1 | contig 19598 bp, 10 predicted proteins | sample Hoacrofraction12_FD_59098 | JGI IMG/M metagenome (GOLD analysis project Ga0065711, IMG submission 59098) | Hoatzin crop microbial communities from Cojedes, Venezuela - Epithelial fraction 12 v2 (version 2) | ecosystem: Host-associated > Birds > Digestive system > Esophagus > Crop | place... | reverse complement strand
TTTTTTTTTTTTTTTCTTTTTTTTTTTTTTTTTTTTTTTTTTTGTGCTAATGGACTTTTGGAATGGTTTTTTCTCTCCCTTTTGTATTTGTTTCAAGTCATATCTCATTTCATACAATGACCTTTCTGATTTTAGTCATTCTAAGTAGTCAGACTTTATTTCCACTTCTGGTATACCTCCTTCCTCTCTCTGAGGTCCTTGTGGTTTACCAAACTGCTTTCTTGGTACCTTCCCTCCACATCCTACAGGTGAGAATATTCTACAATTTTGCTTTTATTATCTCCTTAGGGGTTAACATTTCTGAACTCCTTTTCCCTGTTTCCCATCGGATCTTATTTATTAGTTCTTTGAGTTCCTCTTTGCAGTCCAGTATCTTGCCTTTGTGTTTTCCCGCTTGTGAATAATCTTTAACTCTCTTTTCCTCATCTGTCTCCTATTTTTACTTTTCACTCTGACATTTTCAAATAACTCTTCCCTATAGGCTAGGCTCAGATTCAGACCTACTTCCCTACTGGTTGTTTTCACTGTTTTCTACATCAAAAAATCGTCAAACTTCCTCTTCGGGAAGTTTCTGGAAAGCCTGCTCTCCTCTGTGCCTTCCCTAAGAGATGCTTTGAGCTTGCAAGCTCCTTATTACCGTGGAGCACTGCACCTTGGGGGCTTTTTACTAATTTCTCACAGAAGTGTCTTCTGCTTGATCCTCCTGGTTTGATGGCTGACATTTGCCAGGATAACACCTTTGCTCTTTTTCCTCATTACTATCAAGATGCTTTCATATAGATCTGAATCTTTTTACGTTCCACCACTCAGCCGCACCTCTTCCCTCCTTTTCCCTGGCTGAATAGACTGTTAAATATTCCAGCCGTATGAATACTCCCCCTCGGTCTCTTTTGTAATTGACTCATAATTTTGATCTTGTTTAAGGACTCCCAGCACTGCCAGATAGCTCCTCATGCTTTTTGCATTACTACACAGGCAACTGAGAAGTTCAGAAATGTGGTCTGTTCTCTTCCTTTTTGTTCTTCCTACGATGTTGTTCTCTGTTCTGTTACTCTTGTCCCTCATCCAAGTCAGCATTGCTTACACTTACCTTTTTTTTACTTGTTCTCAGCTAGCAAGCTTTTGTCCCAGGATGCTGTTTTTCTTTTTTTGTGAGACAGATACCTTTTCTTCTCAGAAATTCTTCTGAGACCCTATTGACAAAATTAGCTGTGCAAGAAATTATTCTGAGGATGTGTCTGTCTATGTAGCTATTAAAATAACAAGAAAATGTTATTAACCTTTTGGTATAAAATGAAGGTTTTGGCAATGATGCTGAAAGTATGTTTTTGTATTGCATCACTTCCCACTGCTGCTTACAGTTCCTCTTGTAATGTTATTATTTCAGATATTTCCTGGGAATATTTTAGTATCTTGGAATGAAGACCTGGTCTGATTGCATATCTGCAAGAGAGAGATAACTACTAATGACTGTTCTTCGGAGTATATATCATCACAACAGATCACTCATTCATCTGCTCACAGAACTGTTTTCCCTAGGCTTATTTTGCTGCAACGTATAATGATTTTATTATTCTCTTTATCCATTTTCTTCTCTTCACAGTACTTCAAACTCCCACCTTGTGCCTGGAGTTTTTTCCATGACAACTTTGATATCTGCTGTGCTGACATCATTTCTTACCTACTTAGGACAGTTAAATGCTTTCCTTTCCACAATTTGGGTTCATGTAGAGTCATGAGAAAGTGTACCCTGCATTTTGTAGTATGACATGCAATCTTTTTCCATATTTCTTTACCTTATTCTATTCTCTTTCTTGGTCTGGTTATCTGATTCTAGCATAAGTGACTCTTATCATACTTTGGCATGACAAATATGTTCTCCAGTCTCTAGCTGAATTGTATGAAGTGCTGTTGGATCAGAACACTTGCTAAATTCTTTGAGACCTTTGTGTCTTATTATTACTATAGTATGCATTTATACAGCCTGAATTTTTTTTTATGATCTATAAAAGAAAAATAATGTATTTAATTTTTTAATTATTGCAGTCTAAACATGATTGTGTCTTTTTATTAGTTTTCTTTTAAAACAAGCAGCTCCTTCTAAAGCTGAGAATAGATTCAGGGAATACATTATAGGAGAAAGATTTTTAAAAGATCGCTTAACAGTTTGCTGTCAATGTATTATACAGACCTGTAGTAAGAGCAGTTTTACTGAAAAGGGGAAAAAATTCTTGTTCCCCCAGCTTATGTACTACATTGTTATGCTGCAGAAAGAAATGGGTTTTTTTCATCTAACCGAGGAGAGTATATGAATAATCATTTAAATCAAGTACTGACATCTGCATATGCTTTACTTGGCTTGTTTTTAATCAACAAACTATCAGCCTATGATACTGCTGTAAGTACACAGTTCAAGTGCAAAGCAATCAAAGGACATTTTACGTCCTGGGTCTGGGTTGGTTAGTGAGTTAACAAGTGCATCTAAGATGTATGCCGCATGCCCAAACAGATACAAAGTATGCTTATTTTGGCTGATGGAAGTACATCCTGGAATGTGTTATTCTGCTTAGAACAGCTTGTTGAAAAAAAGGGAAAAAAAAAGACAAGAAGTTTTTAAATGTCAGTTTGTCTAGTTTGGGAGTTATTAATCCACCAAGAATTTCAAAGCAGAATAGTACTTGATGTATGATGAGAAAATGTGTATAGTAAATACAGGAAAAAAAGCCAGGAAAAAAAGAAAACAGGAGGAGAGATTTGCTGCAGTGTTACTGTTGCGTTATTCCGTGTTTGCACTTGATTGCCAAGAACTCACTGAAGCAGCTCTTCTTTTAATCTGGCATCAGCAGCTCACTTTACCCTTTCAGCAGCAGCTCTGCCAGGCAAGGTCTGCTCCAGGTCCTCTGACTTGCTTCAGAAAGGCAGAAGGCTGTTGACATGACTGAGTTTGATTCATTGACTGTAGCATGATGGAATACTTTCCTGTTCATGAGGAAGCTGTGAATGTGAAACCCTCCCATACCCACCCTTTTGCTTTCTCGTGGCTTTTCCCTTCTTTTACTCTACTTTTCTACTTCTTTTCTGTCCCAGAACAGGGAGTCAGCAGGGATTAGGAGAATAACTCTTACCACTGCTTCTCTGGTCTCTTTTAATGGGAGAAAACAAAGCTGGAGGGGAAAGAGGGGTTGGTGTCAGCCCCACTCAGCCCTGACCATCAGAGAAGCAGCAGGCTTCAAAGCAGGAGACTGCTGGAAGTCCTTGTGCTAGCAGGGCTTTGGAGGAAAGTCCATTTCTCAGCTGACTGCAAGCAAGGTGGCAGGCCTTCAAGGTGAAGCTGGCTGAATTTTGTGCTAGGTCTCTTCAGATACTTGATCAGCTGGGCAGAGTGTGACTAGCAGCATTTGAAAGGCCTGGATGGTACCATGACCTTCAGTAACTCTCATACCTGCGGAAGAAACTGTCAGTTGAGAAACACAGGACAAACAAAAATGCAGGTTTGCAGTGCTCTTCCTTCAGGTTCTAAGCAAAAGGTCGTACTTAGCAAGAAATCAATTTCTGGGTAAAATTTTGAGCATGTGAATGTGATGCTGTATTGATAGACATATGTATGCAGATGTTATGTATAATCTGCAGAAAGAGAAAAAGAAATGCAGCCATATTTCCTATTTAAAGAAGAAACACAAAAGTATCTTAAAAACCTATTTCCTGTAATCACAATGCATGGTTCAACAGATGCATTTTCTTCCTTGCTTCCCTGACTTCTGAGACATCACGTATTATCTGTTGTTAGATGCAGGATGTTGAGTTAGGTATGGCAATTCTTGTGATCCCAGGGGATTGCTCTGCTGGGGATACCACTGTTCCTCAGCATTTAAAGAAGGATTTGAGCTGAACTGATAAAGAAAACTGGCATAGAGTATACAGTAACTCCTTCAGTTAAGGATTTGGCTTGTCATTCGAGAGAAACCAATTATGATTTATGTCAATACAGCACAGATAATTTCCTATTGATTGACTGCCAGATCCTTGATAAAATAATGAGTTAGGCCTTATGCCAGTCATTCTTGGGCACTGTCAGACCAGTGTTTCTATTTCACATGCCCTTGACAAGGCTTCTCTCAAAAATTTGTAAGTAAACTGAGTCTTTTCAAATATGCAAACTCAAGCAAACATAAGCAGTGGTTCCCTTTAGTGTTAGTGGTTTGGTTTTTTTTAAATACATGTTCTTATTTAGGCTATGGGTCTGGCAAAAGTGAGTTTTGCATTCATTACTTAAAAAACAAACAAAGAAATCACTCTGCTTGCTAAGCATTCATCTTAGGAGATCAGTACATGCCTGGATTCAAAGTAGTTTTCAGAGAAAAACAACTCATATGTTCAAGTCTAAGGTTATCCAGAAGTGAATGCTATGTCTTGAGGACTAACTGATGTGGGGACAATCCTCCTTGTTTACTTGGTAGAGTCACTTACAAGCTTTCTACTTCTGCAGCCCTGACCAATGCTTGTCTTCATGAAGGGTGTGTCCATTGTCCAAGAGACACAGAACTGGATTTTTCTACCCGAAGGAGGAGGAGATGGGGGCTGGCCTTGGCTGGACTGCTCCTGGGGTGGAGTGGGGAAGGAGCTGGAGGAAAAGCTGGTGAACCTCCCTTTCCAGAGGTGTGAGTGGGATGAAGGCACCAACTGATGCTTCTGGAGAGGACGTACTCTCTCCCTAGGAGAGGCTGCAATCCCAAACACCCAGCTTCTCGGTTGGAAGCACCTGCAGCCATTCTGATTTTGTGCTCCCTGGCATAAGCATTCAAGCCATAGGCATCTGTTGTAAGCAGTGCAGCGTTTTCCTACTCCTGGCAGTCTTCTCTCTTAGACTACTGCCCGTCTTACCTATGCCCTGCTACATCCACATGCATTTCATAGAATCATAGAATCATAGAATGCTTTGGGTTGGAAGGGACCTTTAGAGGCCATCTAGCCCACCCCCCCTGCAGTGAACAGGGATATCTTCAACTAGACCACGTTGCTCAGAGCGCCATCCAACCTGGCCTTGAATGTTTCCAGGGATGGGGCCTCCACTACCTCTCTGGGAAATCTGTTCCAATGTTTCACCACCCTCATGGTAAAAAATTTCTTCCTTCTGTCTAGTCTAAATCTACCCTCCCTTAGTTTACAGCCATTGCTCCTTGTCCTGTTGCAACAAGCCCTCCTGAAAATATTTTCCCCATCTTTCCTACAGGCCCCCTTCAGGTACTGAAAGGATGCTCTAAGGTCTCCCCGCAGCCTTCTCTGCTTCTTCAGGCTGAACAGCCCCAACTCTCTCAGCCTTTCCTCATAGCAGAGGTGCTCCAGCCCTCAGATCATCTTCATGGCTCTCCTCTGGACCCACTCCAACAGGTCCACGTCCTTCTTGTGCTGGGGACTCCAGAGCTGGACGCAGGACTCCAGGTGAGGTCTCACCAGAGAGGAGTAGAGGGGCAGAATCACCTCCCTCAACCTTCTGGCCACTCTTATTTTGGTGCAGCCCAGGATATGGTTGGCCTTCTGGGCTGTGAGTGCACATTGGTGGCTCATGTCAAGCTTGTCATCCACCAGTACCCCCAAGTCCTTGGAAGGGCTGCTTTGATTCCCATGAATGCTGCATCTCTAACTATGTAGAGAGCTCTGCAAGCTTGAAGTTATTGTTTTTCAGAGCAGAAATTAGCTCAGAGGCAAATCCTAGAAACCCTGTTTGAAGACAGCCTCCACCTCCCTCACAGAGAGAAGAGCAAACCAGTTGGGTGAGGTTCACATGGGGGCTCACAGCCTCCAGGGGCTTTGAGTAGGAGCACAAAAGATACAAAGCCTAGGCAAGGTGAAGAAGGAATGAGTTTTAAAGGGGAAATAAAAGATGCTGGCTTGGCGAAATGTTATTTGTAGGCTTGAAAGGAGTCTTGCCTAGTCTGGCATTTGTTAGGGGATGGATAAGGTGAACCAGCTTAAGCTGGAAATGAAAGACTAAATATGGGGAAGGTAATGTGCACGTGAAATGTTTCAAATGTTCATGTAAAGTTTAAATTCTTATGCTAAAGACTGTGTGCCCTTTGGTTAATAAATACTGCATTCCTTTCTGTGGAAGAATTTTCTTGGGGGCACTGAAGTCCAAACTAGTGTCCCAAATGGAAACCTATTGACAATGACAGCTATACCCATGCTTAATTATGGGTGGAGAAGCAGAGGAGCCACAGACTCAGACCCTGTTTAAGAGTAGGAAAGCTATAGATCTTTTTTCTGGGAGAGGAGGACGTTGAAAAAGCTCCAGTTTTAGTGCCACAAGCCTAAAAAGGCTGCTCACTTTGTGGCTGTGAGAGGAGTGAATGGGAGGATCTACAAAACACAGCCCATTCCTGCTTGCCTTTGCTGACACACACAGGAGCCAGAGGCAAAGGCTCTCCACAGGTGTCCCAGCTCCCAACCAGACGTTCATACGATACTTATTCCAGCTGCCCTTCCTGCAGCCCCTGGCAGTAAGGGTGAGACTGGCTGTGTTAACTTCAGTAAGAACAAGGCTTAGTCTTAAGGCTGCTTTAACGTTTGCCAGAATTTTAGCCATTAACATCTTGAATCCTTGTGAAACTCTCTCCTCTGTACTTCAGCTGGTCCGATGTGAGCCTGCAAATTCACACACAATTCACAGGGGTAGCAATTTCTTCTTTGCTACATAAAGCAGTGAAGAGAAGTCGGAGAGACTAAGAAATGGGGTATAATTCACTCTCTTTTGTGTACAAAGATTTCTGATAGTTCACCCTTCCTCACCCTGGCAGCATTCTGTAAGTGTTCATTGTCATTCAAGCAAACACATGAGGTGCTTCCTTTGCATGATAATTTTTCTGGTGAGAACTGAGGCATATTGATTTTTTACTTCATTGAGGTTTCCGCAGAGGTTATGACATTTAATGTTCAGCTTTAGCTGCTCGTTGCTAGGTGGGGTACCAATTGAATGTGGCCCTGCAAAATAAGCTCTCTTCAGAGTGCCTCAGCAGATATAAACAACAATCTGTTACTCAAAGTTGTCCAAGCATGAACAGTTAGAAAGAAAAAAAAAATATTTCAGTTGCACCAGACTAATTCCTATATGCAGACTGTACCAATTCTCTAGAATAAGAAATTTTCTCCTCTGCCCTCTAATCCCATTCAAGCAATATTACGGGAACATCCTGAGCAGGGTGATAAGTGTTATTGCATGCCTTGCAGGCAGGCACATTTAGTTTCTGCTGGAGCAAGAGGCAGGCTGGCTTCCTTCAGTGACGGGCTTGCTTTCACCCAGTCACCCGGTGTCTTCACTGCGGCATCGCTCCTTCAAAGGTTGCAGTCCATCCCATTTGTTGTAGCAGTCCACAAGGAAGGGAGGAGGTTTCTGAAGTACCCCCATCTTGTCCCATAAGCGATTCTGTGGTTGCAAAGAAATATGTTTGACCTGGTAACCAATGTGTGCAGTTGCAGATGTTCCTTCCCTAGGAGGTATCTGGTGAGTGGAGTGCAGGGGCAGAACAAAGTGAAATTTTTCATCTGTGCTCAAATGAATCCTGACAAATGCAACGCACAGCATGCAGCAGTAGAGCACTTGGAGTAGAATAGGCTGAGATACCTACTCACAAGTACAGAGAGGTCACAGATGGCCAGGAGAGAGGTATCTTTTAGAGATGTTTCTGCACAAAGACAAACTAACTGGTTCCAAGTCCTTGTCTTGATGATTTGACTGCAAAGAGTCCAAGCACACCTTCATTTGTGCAAGGTCTGTTAAAGGCTGCAAGCCATCAATTGAAGTTGAAGCTGCCTAGACATGGTTCTAACTCTGGCTGTGGCATGTCTGGCTCAAAAACTCAGAAAAAGAGAGCCAGTTACCCAGTACCTCCTCTCTCTCTCTCAGGTACAGGAGAGGATCAAGCTCACTTACCTCAACTGACGCCATGCAGAACTTCTGGAAATTTGCATTAAAATGCAGTGGACATATGCCTGTTTTCCATTTTTAAATTTTAAATAGCTCATACAGAAATATTTCTTTTCTGATTTTTTAAACACTGGCTGTTTAGCAACAGCCTCATTTTATTCAAGTGTATTGTCTAGGTGCTCTGGGACTGCTTAGGCAGTCTAGTTTGAAAGCCAAGCAGGTTGTGTGATGGCCAATTTTCTCCCATTGCAGTAGAGTGAACATCTAGCTCAGTTTTCCATTGCCAATTTATAGAGGAAGAATTAAAATTCACTGAATGGATGAATAGCCACTCATTACAAAGTAGTTATTCCATAATTTTGTTCAGACTGACAGCAAAATCCATTCAGGGGATCCAAGTGATGGCATCCCTGTATGAAAGCATCTGTACCACCACAAGCTTTATTTGGATTAGTTACAGAAGTATTTGAAAGTCAAGCTATTAGACTTCTGTATTCATTCTGAAAATTAATTTAAGTAATGTTAAAATATCTTCAAACTATATTAATTCTTAAGTCCTACAGTATCAAAACTATAGAAAATCCTTTTGTCTTAACAGGAATCTGTCCATAAGCCTATGATCTTACTTTTTTCCTTACAATATGATGTATATTTAAAAAGCAAGGTTATTTTTTTAATTGTCTATATTCTTTAAAAAGTTGAATAAACCAGTATCATAAATAATTGTCTAACATATCATGCTTTAGGTCAGGTGTAAGTGCAACAATTAATATTAACTGCCACCCTGGGCTTTGTTCTCTTTTCCAGGATCACCTAGACGTTTGATAACTTACTCATTCTCTTTTGCTTGTAATTTTTTCTGTATTTAAGAACCAAGATGTTTTTATACTGATGGAAAACAAGCAAACATAGTCTTCCATATTTTTGCACTACATTAATCATTATAGGACCCACACTGCAGCTGTGTTCTTGCTACCCATTTGGTGCTTACCTCACCTTCATTGACAGCTATTTTCAAAGTTTCATTCGTTTATCTAAAAAAGTTTGTACAAGGCTCTTGTGTTTTTTCCACGTAACTTAAGGCTAATGCGGAGTGAATATTTTAGATACCTTTCTTTGCTCAAGTGTAGTGGCTATGATGGTTTCATTTCCAGCTATAGGATTTTGCCGCTTAAACTCTTGCCAGACGTGGATTAAACACTAGAAGTCCTTAATCTGGTGATGAAGTTGAGGGTCACCATTCTTGAGCTTTGCAGCCACTTGAGTACACACAGAGAGGACATACCCTGGATGAGGTGATGAGAATTGTAAATAAGAACAAATGTTAGCGAAGGAGAAGGCTGACTAGTCCCTTTTGTCATTCCAAGATCATTGCCTATTGTAATTTTGCTTATAATTTGCACAGTCTATTTTTAAAAATTCTAGACAATGCAACTTCCACCTCATCCCTTGGGAAGCTGTTTCACCAACTAATATGTCTGACCATCTGGAAGTTTTTTCCCGATATTATCTCTTCATTTTTTCCTTTGTTAATACCTTTCCCATCATAAACACCTATTAAATCACTTATAAAATTGCAGCTTCTCTGCAGATTATTTGAATCATCAGGATAAACTGAACAATTATACTTCCTTTATGGAATTCTATAGGATGAAATTAACTCCTCACTTGAGCAAATATAGATAGTTCTATATTGTATTCAGCACAGCTTATTTGAAATACAGCTTTGGCATAAGTGAGAAAAAAATCACCCTGCCGTAAGTTATACAGAACTTTGACACAAGGCCCAGCCAGCTGTGCCATACTGCTTTTCATATACATCATACTTTGCACACTATTTTATTACATTAGGAGAAGCCAGTGTTTCAGCTACTGATTTTAGGACACATAAACAGTAAGGATTGCTAATTGCTGTGTGCTTGTGATAGTTTCTTAAGATCTGGGGAAAAAAGTGCCTTTTATAAAAACACTTCTTAATTATCTTATGATTTTTCCATCTGAGGACATAGTTAATCATTGTGGGCTGTTTTAACCCTGGGTAATGTAAACTGCTTTCAGCTTCCTGCCTGTTCTTCTGCCTGGGTTTTGACGTGCTCCTTCCTTGAAGCTGGAATTGCTGAACAAGGCATGCATCTCTTCCCTGGACACTCTGCTTCATCGCCTGGAGTACTAGCATAAACTGAAATGGAATCCTCGTACAGGGTGGAGGTGGAAGCGATATGAGTGTTATTGTGGGGTCAATTCATGGAGAACTGGATAGACCATTGCTTGCATGAGACTGAGATCTTTGAAATATGAGACTGGAGGGAATTATGTTATTGTCACAGTTACCTTCTTTATTAAGTCCCTTCTGCCATTGCCCAGGGTAGATGGGATTCCAGTGTCAAAAAAGGGATTTTGAGATAGATAAACAGAGGATTGAAAGGGTGTGTGTTCTGTACAAATGCAAGGGTAGAAAGGTATTGCAAAACAGTCACTGACCAGCATCTCCGCTTGATAAATGTCAACTGCTGATGCTTATCAACTCATAATATACTACCAAAAAGAAGGTGAGTAAAGGAGTTTTAGATGCCATAATCTGACAAATCCTTTAAGGATCTGTAATATTTAATCAATAAAATTAGCCAGATCTTAATTGACAACCAGCAGTGCCCATTGCCAGAAAAGTAAGTGGAAATAAACTGGTAAAAATGGAAACGATCCAGAAAATTGGATGAGCCTAATGTGTGAAACAATTTTTTGAAAGTCTAAATAAGAGAGGAAAAGAAACAAGGAGAAGATGGTTACTTTGCCTTGGCTAGAATCCCAAATAATGAAACAAACAGATTTGCAAGGGAACATTAACACTTACCTTCAAGACATGAGATATGGCAGAGTACACAGTATTTTAGCAAATTGGATGATTCTGCTGCATTTTGGCAGAGTCAGCTGGACACAGTGAATACAAAGATGTGCACATTTCCTATGTCCTTTTGGGAGCTACTGCTTCCACCAGTGCTCAGGAGAGAGTATGGCAGGAGGGCACACCAGTGCATGCATGCTGCATTCTGACCTCCTTGCTGGTCACCAAAATCAGGGGCAGAAATACACCACCGAACCAGGACTCAGAGTGTAAGACGAAAGGGAGAGTAGTGCTCACCTCACTCTTCTGTTTGCTAGTTTTATTAAGTTTTGAAATGCTTTTCATGTTCACTTTATCTGATAAGTCTTGCAGACAAAGTTTTAGTGGGGTAAAACAGTCATTCTTTCATACGAAAACAGTTTTTCCCCACTGATGCAGCAGTATTTTCCTATTATTCCTCTTCGGAGTAGTACAGAGACTTTACCTTTCACAGGCAAAAATCAGGTGCAGCTCTATTGTGTGTGGTATCCAAATTAACACCAGTGTACTTGGGATTCAAATTTGACATGCTGTGTTGATTTGGCGGTTGACTGCAGAGAGCCATGGTTTAGGAGCCATTGTTCAAAATGGCTTGAAGAAAACAAGAAGGATACCTGTTCCAAAAGAAGGATTTTTATACCTGAGATAAAGGATGATATTTCATGGAGCTAAATCGGAAGCTAGAGGAAGGAGTGTTAAAAATGTCCAGACCTAGAAGTAATGCCGCAGCATATTCTTGCAAGGTTAAATTATGTGGTACTTTTATCCACAAACTTGAATGAAAGTCAAAATAGAAAACAGTTATTGAAAAGTACAGTAGACTGGCAGTGGACTGAAGTATGGGATTTTTTTTTAAAAAAAACAAACCTACACAATATGATGTTTATCATAAGACCAAGAGCTCAATATTCTAGTGTCAAGTTACCACTAGAAATGTCAACGTGTCTCACAGACTGACTCAGGAGATTTTTGACTAAAATTGAGCAGTAAAGATTAGAGATTTATTATTTGAGCATATTGAAATTTGACAAGTTACATCATGGATCTGCACATCATTGCAACAAAGCTGTTTTCTCTGAGTACTATCTTAAAAAAGCAACCGCTATAAGTGAGTCTGTAACATAAAATATCTGGTTGGTTATATAAATTGTGTTCCTTGTCTAGTTGATTACTACATCTGATCCATATAGCTCCAGTTTCATATTTTGTCCCAGTCTCATAGCTGTGGCTGGAGGGGAAATGAACATGCTGCCTCACAGGGACTAGAGCCATCGCAAGGCTGCTCTAACCCAGACTCCGTACCCAGCTCCAAAAAATTGAACTGCAAGGGAGTGAAAAGATTCAAGAAAATGTTGGCCCTTTTGACATACAAGTCAGGGGAAACAAAGTAAGAAAAACAGGGTAGGAAGAGGTAAACTTACCTCTGTACATGTTATTCAGACTTTTGTTTCTAAAGGATCCCCATCGTTAAGGGATCTTTTGTGTCTGAAGCAGAGGACACCAGCTGTAGACTCAGCTCTATTCTGCAGGTGTACAACCCAATCAAACCTGGGATCAGCAGTCAAGCAGTGCAAATTGCATCAAGTCCTGTGGAGTGGACAGTACAGAATGCTGCCTTCTTATGCCTATGGACATTTTCAGTGTTCAAAGAAGAGCATTGAATGTGACAACTGAACATGTGTGGGAGCTAGTGGTAGGGACAGGGGTCCATCATTGCCAGGATCCTGGAGGCTTAGAGGTACTTGGATTTCATGAACTGAAGGAAGTCAGAACATTTTTTAATTCTGGGAACAGGTTAGGTCAAGGTATGTTAAAAAATAATGTTCCCTTAAAGCTGATCATTCCATAAGTACACCTAGCTTTGACCACGGTATTGGCCATGGCAGGGGCTGCACTGACCACTCTGTCCATTCCCTGCATTGCCTATGCTTGTATGGCTCAAGTTAGCCACCTTGGTCATCCAGCACTTCCTCCAGCCTTCCAGTCTTTTCTTCTGGGGGCTTAATTCCCCCGAGGAAATTCTGGATCCTGAAGCATGCTGTTGAGCGTAGGTAGATACCTAGCAGGGTGAGCTTCTTTAGCATTGCTCATATGCTTCACACGCTGTCATTACTCATTGCTAATGGCTGGTGAGCACAACACTTGAGAGGCTTTGTTTGTGCTAGTACTTAGATAATTCTGTTTTCTCAGTGCCAAACAGTTCTCCGAAAAGGGAAAAACATGAACAAGTTAGAAAAAAACAAAAGATGTCTAATGAAGAAGGATGATCCCCCTGCGCACTGTCATTTGACTTTTTTCCAGAATTAAGAAACTGTAGGAGAACACAAACAGGGAAAAGAAACATCTTCCCCAGTAAATGTCTTTCTTCACAAGGGATTAGGGTTTGATTACAAGCATATGTGCACACACACACGCACGCTCACACATATACAAGAGTATTCCACCTGTGGAAGGAGACAGTTTCCAGTGAAGTTGTTGCTGAAAAGCCATTAGTGAGAGTCAAGAGGCCCGTGCTGCTTTCTAAGACCTGCAAAGAGCTCCTTTGCTTGTTGCTGCCAGGGTAAAGCTGACCCTGGAGCACTGGGCAGTCCCAGGGCTAATTGCTGCCCAGGTCCCTGCTTGGGCATTGCCACAAATGGGAAGGAATGGGCAGACCCACTCCCAGGTCAGGCCAGCTGGAAAAGCACTCCTCTACAAGAAATTTACTGTTTTAACAGTTTAGACATGGTCCTAAAATATGGACCTGTTGCTGAAGGCGTGCATGGGTAGGCTGGCTTTTTCTGCCCCAGAAGCTGGTCTCTCAAGCTTGCCATCATTAGATTCTCCCCGGTAGTATTGGATGAGCCATTACAGCCCCACACTTCTAGCTTTCTCTTGTAAACTTGCATCTTCATACGTACCATCGCGAAGTGGGATCAAAAAAATTCATCAAGAGAACAATAACTGCATATCATTCTCGGATACTCTGTAAGATTTTGCGTGCTATTGAAAAGGTACATAGCAGATGCTTGCCTTTGCATCACTGGCAGAGGATGTGCTGAATGTAAGGGCTTTCCAGATGTGTGAGGACTTAATGATAGAATAAATATGGCAGTTGTCTGCATACACCATGTCTCCTTAAAAAAAATGCAAAAACAACAACAAACAGCCAGCAAACCGTGCAATCAGAATATTCTGTAAGCTTGTCCTCAGTTATCTCCTTGTACCAGGTACATTTGCGTGAGATTTTACGCAAGACTTCTGTGTCATCAAGGACTGTAAAGAAAAGGTAAGGAGGGGAGCTTTGCCCAGCAGAAAGACTCAAATGCTTTTCAATTTACCCTTTGCTTTGTCAAAAACTTTTGTTTAAAGTAGCGGTTAATGCTCATGGAAAAGCCTCCCATCACATAACGTTCGGGAAGCAGATATCCTGAAATAATTACTACAATGCAGAGTAGATATTTTCCTGCTTCCCAACTACACAAACTGCTAATGGGTAATTCGGATGCAGGCTAAGCTAAAATCTGGTACCATTACATTGAATGACACTCCATAAAATAACATCTGTCTGTGTGTAACACAGACTTAATTCCCAGCACACTACCAGTCTATAATGAAAACAGTATACTGTAAGCACTGAACATATTAAAAAAAAAGGAAAAGTAAAAGAATGATATACAAATAGATTGCTATTCTGATAGAATTCAGGTAGGAAAGCGGCAGGCTTATTATCTTCCTGTAGATTATAATGCATTTTTATTTTGTAAAGTGCATTTCTACATCTGTCTTGCTATTCCTTTACAGTCCTTAGAAGGTCTACAGCACATATGTATATATGCTGTATGGATATACATATGTACATATACATATGTATACATATATATGTATAAATGTATATGTATGTGTGTATACATATTTTTTAATGGGATTGGATCAGAGAATTAAATATTAATGCAACAGACATTGAAGTCAGCACAAAGATTCCCACTGGATTTAAAGGTGGAATCAAGATGAAGCTGGAACAGGCTCTAAAATCTGCTCATCTTTCTTTAATTTTGGCCTGGCTCACAATACTAGCCTTATTTAATTTTTTTTTTTCTGGGCCTGCTCCTACACCTTCCTCTTAAGAGTCATTTAAAGCTCCTTGATATTAAATGGACCATATATAAAGTAAAAATAGTATCCTGTGAGCACTGTATTATTTTGTGTATTTTGTGTTTACAGATGATATTACAAACTGCTTGCAGTTGAACTGATCTCAGTTACAGAAATCAGCCTCCGTAGTGTGAAATACCAGTTTCTGCAAACAACTGTCTGAGACAATATATTCAGAGATGGTGGTTTTAGGACTCAACAGCTGAAACCACAGAGTTGATGAACCAGTGATAAAATTTTATCTAATTTTAGATGCCTGACAGCTAGATCATTTTCAATGTTGAAGTTTAGCCTCGGGTTTTAATTTTTTCCCTATTTCATTTGACATAAGATAGTTACCTAAGAATGTCAGTACTTGTCCATATTAATAGTTACCATTTTTTCTTCCACTGGTTATGCAGAAGGACAAGAATAATGTCTGAATATATTCCCATATGATGTATCTTTATTCTCCTAAACTGACACAATACTTTGTACAGCATTATCTTATCAATTAGTAGAACATTATCTAGTAAAGTGATTAGCTATGACAAGACCAGGTAACGTTTGAATAGATCTATTACTGCTGTTGCATCTGCATTCACATTTACCAAAAAGTCATGTTTTTTGGCATGTGTAACAGAAGGAAATATTGATATGTGCTCAATGGTATGCAGTAGAAAATGTTTTGTCACTGTATGAGATTATTCTTGGGAAAAGTTCATTATACAGAGACATTATATTAATCCTGGCATTAGAAGCACATTATTGTAGCCAAAATAAAAATCAAGAAAAAAGAAGAAATTCTGGAAAAATGATGGGAAGAAAGACATGCTGTCATGACATTTTTGTATTTTCTGTAGGAAAACTATAATTTAGTACCAGAAACAAGTTATTTTTCCCCTCTAGTGTATTTTGGAAAAGTCTCATTTTTCCTAGTAAAAGTGCTGAAACTTCTTATTCAGTATAATTTTATACAGAATATTTAACAGCCTCTGCATGTATCTATGCTATGGAAGTAAATGTAGTTTTTCAGGTAATATGTATTTACTAGTGGAAGACGTTTTCTGGAAATGTGTGTGTTAGGTGGCAGCATCCCAGGCTCAGGACACCAGTGTGCTCTTTCCGCATCCTCACGCATACCTGTCACATGGCAGTCATTAATCTGGTGATGACGTAGTGTATTTCTGCAGAGGTTTCCAATTCTTCAAGGCTCAGCTGCATTTCTAAAGACTGAAATAAGGGCAAGGTAGTGCTTAAGCATCACCCTTTTGGGTGAGGCACTTTTTTGCACCAAGATTTCCAGACTGTATTTTAACCCATAAACTGGTGCAAGTGATGTTTCTGTTATGCAACCACCGACATGGCATTTAATGGTCCTCCCTGAAGAAAACTTTAGTAGTCCTTGGTTTATAAAAGACTACATAACAACCAGAGCAGTCAATGACAGAGTGTCAGTGCTCCATCCCTAGCACTGTGGGTCCTGTCAAGTTCTGATATTTCTGAGTCACCAGAGATTTTAAAAACTTTGCTTGTGGTGGTTAGTCTGCAGAGCTACCTCATGTAGCGAAGCAGACCACTACAGGAAAGAAAGAGAAAAATTCTCCATCAGGTCACATTCATCCACACATTCCAAATTATTCTTTTGAAAACAAAAGTCAACAGTAATGAGCCCTTTGTCATTTCTAAAGGGATTCTGCTTTCTCTTTTAATTTGGAAAACACTGTTTATTTCAAGTTTGCAGGTTATAAAAATGATATTTTGTAATCTATTTCCTCAGATTCCTGCTGCACATTGCTATTTTTTCTCCATGTGTTACAAAGAAAAATCCTTTTCTTGAAAGCTGCATACTCTGCTTTTCATTGTCTTTAACTTGCCGTTTCCACTCTCATTCTGCTTTTCAGGAAAATGAAATTAATTTTATCTATTCACAGATAGATTATTACTGGGGGGAGGGGGGCAGCAGAAGTCATTTGGATTCATATCCAGTCACTGCTTAAACCCTAATGCTTGAGCCTGGAGAAGGGATGGAGATAAAATTGGAAAATTCAAGCCAGACCATTGTCTAGACTCAGCTACTTTGAACACTGCAGACATTTGGGATTTTAGAAAAAAAAAGACCAATTTCGCAAGTGACAAGAAAGCAAACAGCAAATTTAACAATTTGTCAGTAGAGGAGTGCCTGGCTGCAAGATGCAGTGTTAAGTAGGGAGGCCTCCCAGAGCAATTTATCTGCAAGATACAAACAGGGGTTAGTGTGGCTCCGGTTAATACTGAGAATACTCCGGGGAATGATGCGTCTTTTAGATGGAGGCAGAATTTCATAAATGTGAAGGCATTTCTCATGATGGTGGGGAATGATCAGTGTGAGCCCCCCAGGGACCCCCGGAACTTGGACACAGGGAGAGGAGGAGGAAGAGGAGGAGGAGGAGGGAGCGCAGGGCAGAGGGCAGGTAGTACAATGCCCCTCTATGTTTTTCTCCTAAGAGAGCATGTGCGTTTCTGTGTGACACAGAGTAGGGAAGCCGGAGTTTTCTACCTTAATGTGTTATGGAAGATGCACTGGAGTTTGAAGACACACAGGGGAACTAGAAAGGAAATAAAAGTGTTATTTAATTACTCAAAGGCTCAATGTAAGGGCTAAATTACTCTGAGGCTCAGGGACAAGTAAATGACTGAGGGCTCAGAGGTCCTGCCAGTAAGCACCATACAAATGACCAGGGAGACAAACAGGATTTCAATGAGGTTTCAGAAACCAGGAGCCTCTGCTGCTTGCCTGGGGTATCGGGAAGAGCCAGCCCTTTTCATATCCGGAGAGCTGAAGCACAAGCATCAGCAGAGTCCCTGGGCATTTGTGTTGGCACTGGCAACAAATTGACAATCCAGGTTCACACCCAGATGTCCACAGTGGTTTGCTTTTGAGTTTCAGTGGTGGATTTAAACTCACTGAAAGTCTGTGTGGAGTTATATGATATGACTTTATTTGTTAGGCTTTACGTGCAATCTTTGGGGAAAAGATGATAGTGCCTTTTTTCACTCATTTAGGTTGGATGGAGGAAAACATTTACTTAAAGCATATGTGCGTTTCAAATTTTTCTTTAGAAATGCCAGAAACGTCAAGCCTGACCTTCGTTGTTTGTGAGAGGGGATGACTTAGCTGTGACAAGTGCAGCACTGAGGGCTTTTTAAACTGTATTGAAAGAAAGGTGCATATCAAAACTTATATAGCTTCCCTAATATTAAAAAAAAATCCGAAGCATTCTGAAATATGCATTTCCTATCTCAATCAAATTGCACTTCTTCACTTCTGCTGTCGTACCACCGTCACTACTGATTTTCAGGTAGAAACCAAAACTTTCTGGATAGACCGAGAATGAATTTTGAAGAGGAAGAACTAGTAAAAAAAAATTTTTTTCTTCTGTTAAAGGGTTAAACATTATTTTTGGTAACTATAAAGCAGCATAGGTTCAAGTTTTCCCTTTTTTGTAGTTCACGTCAAAATGATATTCCAGAAATTCTACCTTAGTTACAGAGTTGTCCAGATTCGTCAGTCATGTTTTGAGATTTCTTTCCACGTCTTATTTTACATAACACCTTTGTTTAACTTGAGTTTTGAGAACAATCTCTCTTCTTTTTAAAGCAGATGGTCTGTTGACTGCAAGGCTGGATTTGCTTTCTTGGTCATAATATTTCAACCTAATTTTGCTTAGTAGATAATTTGCCTTCATGGTGTCAAATCTGTCTTCTTCTGATTGGCTGTTTTTTAAAACCATCACTTTGATTTTAGCTAATATACTTCTCGGTCATTCTCAGATTATTACTTTTTAAAAATAAATTCCTAGCTGCAAACAGAAACTCAAAGGCTCCCAGATTTCCACAGCCATAACCCCTCCTTGGACATTAATTAATGGAATTCGTGTCCATCATTAATCAGCTTATTGCCAACTCACCCTTGAATTGTATTTAGTCGACTATCAACATACCCTGTTTTACCTGTTAAGCAATGGGATGTCCTTAACTGACATGAAACCTTGCCACCAGGATCCTGTAGTAACACAGTCTTCCTGCTTGGAAAGAGTAGGGTTTATAGATCTGCATCTAACAAAGAAAACCCTGGCTCTGCTGCTACAGGGCTGAGGTAGCTAAGATAAAGAATGCACCAGGTAACATCTGATCTTAAAAAAACATTTTGTGTGTTTTGAATGAGCATCAGATCTAGTCTGGGGTGACCAGCTAAGCTAAGCACCCAAGTGCAAAAGGTGAAGTTGATTATGACTGGCAAAGCCCTGCAGCTTCAACTCAGGACTTTTCCAGGCAAAGCCTGGAGTACAATCTCATGTCTATGGAGGAAGCCCAAGCGTCCTCCCTCCTCTCCCTTCTCCTTTCCCCACTGCTGCCGTTCACCCCCACAGACAGAGCTTTGCTGGTTCTCCCAGCAGGTGACTCAAATATTTCGTGGAGGAGTGGTGGCTTTGGTGTGTTTTAGCAAAGGTCATGTCTGGAAATCCTGAAAGGCTGATGAACGTTAAACTACAGTTCACATAGAAAACTAACTTAAATGAATTAAAGGATGGGTAAGTTGGATGATTTCACAGAATCACAGAATCACAGAATAATAGGGGTTGGAAGGGACCTCTGTGGGTCATCTAGTCCAACCCCCCTGCCGAAGCAGGGGCACCTACA
>Ga0065711_1005638_pt1 | contig 19599 bp, 8 predicted proteins | sample Hoacrofraction12_FD_59098 | JGI IMG/M metagenome (GOLD analysis project Ga0065711, IMG submission 59098) | Hoatzin crop microbial communities from Cojedes, Venezuela - Epithelial fraction 12 v2 (version 2) | ecosystem: Host-associated > Birds > Digestive system > Esophagus > Crop | place... | reverse complement strand
TTTTTTTTTTTTTTTTTTTTTTTTTTCTTTTCATAAACACTTGGAAATCTTAGTGCTGATGATGACCTTTCATTCTAAATTTTCTCAGGGCAAGAGTGTACATCTAGCCTTATCACAGGACTGTCAACAGTAAGATGGGCGATAGGTGAAGGTTGTGGGTTTAGTAGAAGTTGGATGGAGTTCTTGGACTGCATGTGCAGAAGGTAGTGGCTGGAAATGGTGCACACGTGGTGCTCTGCCCAAGAGCTTGACTCTAGGTCAGATGTAAGCTGCTCGTTTCAGCATAGTTCAGTGTGGATGTGTGTAGTCATGGGCGTTTGAAGTATTTCTGATGGGGCTCCTCAGCTCTTCCTTTCCTGGCTTTCAGGGGTCAATTTGCAGAATTTGGTTTTGTGGAAAGCACAATATACTACCAGCCAGCTGTAACTTGTGGGTTTGATTGTTTCTGAATGTTTGAGATTATTTAGGTTTTGTGGGTTGGTGGGGTTTTTTTGTGATTTTTTTTTTTTTTTTTTTTATCAAAGAGTTTGTAAGAACATATTCATTTGTGCTGTTGCAGATACTTAGGGTTTTTTGCTATATCGCTGGATTTAGGCAAAATGTGTGTTTAAATGCTCGTGCTTCTCCTGACTGCAGACTCTGTTACTCCCTGAAGGGGATGTAATCTTGCTTGTGTGAAGATGCAAATTGACAAATGTTGCGTGTGTGTACCAAAATCTCTTCTGTTAATTTTTATGAACTTAGTGTAAAGGAAGACTGGGGTTTTCATTTTTTGTTTTCCTTCCTGTCCTTACATGTAACATGTTTAATCTGTAGCGTCTTATTTTATTAAATGAGTAGCACCTTAAAAGATACTGAGGCCATTTTGGAAGCAATATTTGGTGAAACCGTCCTTTAAAACGAGTTGCTCTTCCAGTATAGATATTGGAAACGGTAGCAGTAAGAGATTTTGGAAAAACAAAAACAAAAATTGCAATTATTTGAAGACGTGAAAAATAGGTGTATCGAATTGCATCTTTAATCACCTTTCTATTAAATTTCTCTTCTGTGTGTGGTAGTTATTAATAAATGCACATTACCTTTTATTTGTTTAGGAGGCTCTGGCAGCAGAGGCACTAAGGAAGCTGCCTCAAGCCTGTTTGTTTAGCTAAGACAGTTAAAGAGCTTATTTTGCAACATCCTGTATTTTCACTCCTGTCTTTGAAAAATGTTTGTTAGGTTGATCTGGGGCAAACCTTGTTACTTTTGCATAATTATTATGTGTGAATATATTGATACAGTGTTTATGTATACAAGAATGCTGTTGTAAGTACAGGTAGCATATGCTGATACAAATAAGTTTAACCTAAGTTACATTTTTCTGTCTGCAGTAGGTCAGGCTGAAAGTTGGGTGGTCTTTTTAATCTGTGAACATGAAGAGTGTAGGTAGAGCTTCAAATGTGAATGGCTTAGGGCATTTTCAGGCATAAAAGAATATTAATCATTGACTTCAGACTAAGATGTCCCAGGCTGATTACTATCCATGTTCAGCACTAACTTCTGAAGGGCTTTCCATGTGTCTTCATCCATGACTTCTCTTGAACTGCCTATTTGTAATTATAGTTTCCCTAAGGCTATACTCCTGTTTCTGATGGCAACCACTCAGCTATCAGTTTCTTCCAGTGCTGTTTATCTTGCTATTGAGACATAGTGAGTTCATGGTTATTTATACATTATCGTGAGTTTTGTCTCTGTTTCAACCACAGGAGGAGTTCTGAACTGCGGAACCTGGTTCCACGCTTTCCGCTTTTCCTGGATAGAAATCTGCGTTAGCATTAAAATAACCTCTTGATGTAGAGTTTGGCTCATATGTGACAAGGATATATTAAGGCCATACATTTCCAGAATGTGCTTGAAATGCCCAGCTGTGCTAGGCTGTGATGGGAACACTGGCATGCGCTTCTCACTTACATCGAGCTTCCTCTCATTTAACTTCCCAGGAAGAGGAAGCGACTGCTTGGAGTGAGTGGTATGGATTAGAGAATTGAAAGAATGTCAGTGGCAGTCAACATTTGCAGGAAATTTTGAGATTGAGAGGTTTGTCTCCCTTTTGGAAAAACCACACCCAGTGGAAAGGAGGAGACTGTTTCGGTTGGATCAGTTTCTCTAGAAAGGTAAATCAAGTATGCTTACTTAACTTTTTGCATAGCTCAGGCAGAGCAAAGTGGTGGGAAGGCTTCATTCTTTTCAAAAACTGCATTCATCATGTCTCTAGTATAGCAATCATTCTGTTAAGTGCATGGAGTAATTACACTGTCTTGGTTTTTTTTTTTGTCGTCTTGAGTTTCTTCTGTGTTGCTTCTGATACAATGGGGACAATCTTGAGAGTTTACCTGTAATATGAAAGTGCTCTCTGATGCTCAGGTAGAAGTCTTAAAACAGTAACTGTCCTTGCTGAGTTGCTTGTGAACAATTCCCTTGGCCACAAAGAGTGGGGATTTTGATCCTGTAATATTATACTGAGTGATTCTCTGCATCACTGCTTGGAGCTGTATCTGAGTTCCAAGTGAATCAGAGTTTTAGTGGGTGATAAAGTTCCATTTTATGCCACCTTATTTCTATATTTAACATTTTGTGCAAGATCTCTTGCATTGTAAAGCAACAGAGAAGGAGCAATTTGTCACCACAGTCTCTATTGAGATGCTTAATCCTTTTCACTGTGAAAGTTAAATCCTGTCTTAAAATAGAGGAGGGATTTTGATACTCAGATTCTTGTACTCTCCTTTCCCTCTGAAAAAAAATGAGGAAAGAGGAGGTCAGTGTAAGAACAATACAAATTAGTAATATGCACTGGGTTCGTGATTTGTAGGGTGGACAGTTGCTGCTTCTGCTTTTGGAGAGAAGACTTGACTGCATATTGGTGTTTCTAACGATGTGCTGTGGGGGCTTCACTGTTAAGTAATATTTTTTTCTTAGATAGATTTCCCCTGTTCTCTATTACTTGTGTAGAATTCATTAATGCTGTACACAGATACATTTGTAGCTTTTTTCATGCTTACATATTCCCTTTACATTTTTGGCTATACTTTGTCATTTATTTAAAATCAAGGTATTACCTCAGACCTTTTATTGGTATTTCTATTGAGGATGAGCAAAACATTCAAGTCAAGTAAAGGAATGGCTTTATTCCTCCATAGGTAAGGGCATTTGACTGATAGAATTTTCTTCTCACTTAAGTTTGTTTGCTTTATTTGTAAATTAAATACTAAGTTCTGTAAACGTTATTGTTTCAGAAGGTTCACTTAGTGCAGTTTTTGGACACAGCAACAATACTGCAATATTTGCTTGCTTAAACAAGACCCTTGTTTTAAGAATGATTTTTTTTTTTTTTCCCCCCAGTGCATTTCGATTAAAATGAAGGTTAAAAAAAAAATGTAGTGTGTGTGTGCATGCATGCATATGTCCTCTTCCCTTCCAAGCTAAAAATGCCTCAATGGAGAGGAAACAATATAAACTCCAAAGCCATGTACACATTGGTAGTTTTACCCAATTCTCTTTTTACTGATTTAGAGCTTTTATTTATAGCCTGAAAGTTTGAGTTGTAAAGCTGATGTTGTTTACTCTGCCTTTATTAGCTTTACATGTAATCTGTTAATTAGTTTTTTAAGTATTAACAGCTGATATCTGTTGATCACAACTATGAATAAATGAATACATTGCCTATGGTATTAATGTTGTCCTCCTAATTTTAGCTTCAATACCTCTTCATCGTGCACACGCTTGCCTCAATTCTTGATCAAGTCATTAGGAATAGCTGTGAATAAACAAATTTACCATCTTCACTAGGTAATCTGGGCTAGGATATAGTCCTTGACAGCAAACAGCCTGCTTGCTTCTTTGTCAAAGTCTCAAAGTCTGTACATGCAGACCACAGAATTATTGGTCATGAGAAGTTGGAGGAAAGCATGGTAGTATTTTGCTTAGATTGATATGAATCTGTGTAGAAGTATGTGAATGGGAAACGGACAACACACACACGCAACAGGGCTTGGCATAGGAATCCATTGCTATACCCCAAATGTAGGCCAGACTTGCAAAAGAGCTATGTATTTGCACCAAGCTTTGGGCTAAGTTTTGTCATCTCCCCTTTTTTAACTTTGTACATGCCTTGTATTTCCTCGCCAAACCCAGTAGTCCTTGCTGGTGTGCCACTGATGTGTTCTGGCTCTGGCATAGCAAGTGCTGAGTCTGGCCTCACCAGTTTGAGACGCTGAATGCACACTGTCAGTTCCTGAGTAACTTGACACAATTTGTTTTTGTGTCTTGTTCTTCCTTCCCATCCTTGTTCTTCCTCTGCTTTCTCCTTCCCTCCAACCCAAAAAAACAACAAATCATTAAATATAATACTTCTCCTGATTCCAGCTACACCCATTGCTCTGTTCTTGCTGCCAAAACTCATGTTCAGGGCTTAGTCATGCTCTTGAATACTGCTGCTTCACCACTTCGCCATTTGAAGAAGAAACAGGTATCAGCCTATGTAGGATTTTACTTGTCTACCGTGACCCTTCAGCTCAGTCTTCTCCTACTTATATAGAATTTTTTTAATTTTCATGCAAGTGGTACTCCATGTTTCGAATAAAATGCAAGAGTAAACTTCTTTATATTAAATGCGTTCCTCCTGAGGGATCCACACTAATACAACTTCTCTGAAAGCAGAAGATGCAAGATGAACATTTTAAGGCTGTGAAACAAAATATTCAGAGACTGGCGAAATTTATGTGTGTGCATTTTTGCTAGGTATCCCAAGGTCTGATTTTAAAATTGTCACATCACCATTTGGTTAATGCTGAATTAGATTGTACATGTAATGGTTTCATTTGCTAAAATGAAATGCTCATTTGAATGTTAAAAATTTTTAACAAGTGAAATTGGCAATATTGAATGTTGGCGCTTTTTTGTGAGAGTTAGGAAATTGAATAACTAATCCCTCTGCCCTGGTACTTTTGCCTGGTTAATTACAAGCAGATTTTTACATCAAAACTGTGACTGTGTTTGAACTTAATTTGTCTGTGGTGTCTTAGAAAGAAAAATGGTTTTGTCAAAATTAAGATAAAATTACTAATCAACTAGAACTTCAAACTTTTAAATATTCTGTGCAGAGCCTCAGCTTTTATTATGGTTCTTAAAGCTGTGTTCAGAATTCAAGCTTATGTTTTTCATGTTCAGTTTGATTTAATTTGATTTAGAAATACTTGTTGAGTTGCCTGTTCACTTTTTGTGGCTTTTTTGTTGAGTTGAAGCAGTTAGAGTACTTGATTTATGAAAACTGGGTATTTTAGCAGAAAGTGTTGGCATTAAGTGCAGCCTCTGTGCATTTGCAAATGAGGGTGGTTAACGACCTGTATCTGTTTTAAAATGAGTATTTGTGTCTACTAACAAGCCATTTTACAGATGTTGCTGAGGTTAAGGCAGTACTACATATCAGTTTTATATTAACCAATTTCAGTACTTCAGATTGTTCTAGGTGTAAAGGAAAATGAACAGGCACAAAATGAGGATGCTGTTCATCTTGTGGTAAGATAAATCTGATCAGACCCCTCTGATATATCTCATAGTATTTTCAGTTAACTACTGAATCATTTTTTTTTTTATCCTGAAGCATATTTTAGGTAGTATTTGGAAAAAACAAATGCTTAAAAAAATCTGTATCACATGATGGATGACAGTTAGTAAAGTTCCATCTCATTTTTGTGCCCTATTTGTAAGAAACCTAGTTTTGGAGTTGGTTTGATGCTTTAAAAATAGATATATCTGACTTGTTACAGCCTTTGTATTTAAAGCTCACTGTCATTCAAGACCATACTTACAAAACTTTCAAAGTTATTTCATCTTAAGGTTATTCAACCAGCACTGTGATTTAATCTCACTGCCTAGGTACCTTCCATTTTATCCTTTAAACTGTGTGCTCCCTCTGAATAACTAAGCAATTAGAATGTGCCTGCAGAAGAGCAAAAAGGTATACGGTAGGATTTAGAAATCAGTTGTACTGGGAGAGGTCAGGGTGGGTGTTGATGGCAGGAATCTTTCGATCTACCTGCAGAGCTTAGTGGAAATCAACACATTTGGCTTGCTTTCTGCACCCACAACAGCAACTGCTTGACTGTTTTGCATCTGCAAAAAGAGTTAGTTTTTATGACAGTGAAACTATCTTCCCATTAACATGTTTATAGAGAAACATGTTTGCAAAGTTTTGAAAGGCCTTTCCTGTGGTACTACTTTTTCTTCTACTGTTCATATTCCTGAATTTCACTGTTTTCTCTGCTGTCTTGCACAGTAGCTTTCACCTTTGTCTTCTGTAAAATTGATGGAACACATTTTCTTGAGGATTGTGGAAAAATGGTTCTCAGAAAACTGTCCCATTAAAACTGGGGATGGATACAGTGATGTAACAAAACAATTGGTCATCTTCAGCAGCTGTGAATGAAATATTTCTTCAGTACGAGTTATCTTCCATAAACTTACCAATCTATAGTAACATAAAGAATTGCTGTGTTTTCTTTAACCTAATGGAGATTCAACTTCAAAAGAAGGTTACCAAACATCTACTTAAGAATTTGTATTATTGTGACCTTTATGTAAATACTTTTTGTAATCCTCTCTATCCTTCCCTGTCCTCGTTCTACCCCCACACATGGGATTTTCTCCTCTGCAGCAATTTTTTAACTGTACACATTTACACTGGGAAGCACTTGTTTCTTGGTAATATGTGTTGGGGGTTGCTTCTGGCTCCAAGTGCTTTATAAGTTCTTATGTCAGTGGAGAAAGGGATATTTATTGATGCTTTGTTAAAATGGAGATGAGGGGCTGTCTTGAACTTGCAGATGCGATCAGATCAGAAGATCCAGGTGGTCATGTTGGCAATAATAATTCTCTAGAGCTGCNCTTAGATCTGCTGCTCCAAGGTGTGCTCGTGGAATATACGTGAACAGAGTCTGTCCTGCATTTCGAGTCCTTCCTCAGTATCTACTTGATGGACAACTTAATCCTTGCAATTTATTTTTCTGGAGGAGGAGAGGACTACTGACGCAGCTCAGCTGTCTATATTTTGTATCATCCTTCAGTGTGTGTGTTGTTGTTTTTCTGTTTCACATTAGTTTCCACTTCTTTCCCCATTTGCTTTTTCTCTTGACTCGTTACATTAGCATTGCATCAGACTTTTTTTCATTTTTAAACTTCATACTGCTTGGAAAAATTGCATCTTATTTGATCATAACTTTTTGCCTTTCTGGAAAGTGATTGTATACTAAGAAATGTTCTCTCTGTGAGATGTACAAATGCAGGGTTGAGAATGATGTGAAGACTCTAGAGATACTTCAGAATATAATTTGGGCCCTGTCTTGATTGTGTGCTTTGTGGTAAATTTTTTAGCCTGCATGTAGAGCCAGTTTCTGAGTAAAAATGTAGATCTGGAAGGATATAATTATTTTTCCCTGTACTGTCCTTTTTTGCTTTGTTGCTTAACCTGTGGAAGGAGAAGGACCTGCCCTCAATACCCTAGAGGGAACTTGGATCATTTTTAGAAGGGTTATGTTAGAAGAATCACTGCTTGGTTCCCTGCCCTGCTTCTCATCCACCTCTGTGTTTTTTTCTGCCTCAGAGACAATAATGACTTTTCTTTTCATGGATATGATTACCTGTAGTTATTGAGCTTAATTTTCTTTTGTATGATTTACCGAACCGGTCTGCTCCCACCATTTTTACCATGAACTCTTGTAAGAGGTAGCTTTGCCTCCGGCCTTGAGAATGATGCTAGAGGTTCCCCTTGTGAGGGAAAGGATTTTTGAAACTTATTTCTTGGTGCCAAATTAAAATGGAGGTTAGTTGCTGTCATTATTTCCACTTACTGAAATTTTAGATCCTTGTTTACAATGTATTCTGGGTTTTGTTGAAGTGTTGTGGGTTTGTTTTGAGCTAAAATACTTTATGCAGGATATTCAGCTTTGAGCATTTGTCACCAGGTGCTCGGACAGGATTTGCAATCTGCTTACAAGAAATGGAGCATAGTCCCTAAAATAATCCAAGTAGCAAAGAGGTTAGGTGCGCTCTGAGGGTTTGCATTGTTTGACAGTTGAAAATAAGGTACTGTTGCAGTACTTCACCTGTTTAAATGTCTAGTGCTGTTGACGTTGTTGACCTAAACCTAGGTGGTTTTGTTAAGTTTTAACCTGCATAGAGGAAAACCTAGGAAAACTCTTTGAACACAACCTCAGCTGTTCAAAACATGACATGGACAGATAAATAGAAATACCAGTGGACATACAATTTCATTGCTTTCTAGGGTTGAAAAATGAAAAATTCAGGGTATCTACAAAGCTTAGTATTGTGTATTAAAAAATCTTAAATATACATTAAGATAAGGTTTTTAACATCTCTGCTTATTCATTGTGTAAGTACTTTACATCTTAAAGCTGTGTGTATATCTTCTGTTGTACTGAGCAAGGCTAAACTGAGGAATTTAATTCCTCACACTGAAGGAGAGGGTTTTTCCATTGATGAAATAATGTGGCTGCTTTTGGCAGTTATGCTTTCAGTTTTCGGAGTTACTTTTGTCATTTTGGTTGGAATGAGCTTGTTGAGCTCAAGCTGAGAAAACCAACTGCAGAAACCCGCTGGCAGATGCAGGTTTCTCTCTCTTTTTTCTTTTTTCTTTTTTTTGTGTGTTTTTTTTTTTTTCTTTTTTTACACCATGGAAAAGAACTCACGCAGAAATGGTCAAGATTCATGAATCCCAAAGGTGGGAAGATCAGGAATGATAATTTCCTAATAACACTAACTATAACGAATACTACTGCCAGTCAATGTGCTTGTTTTAAATGAAGAAAGGTCTGTTTGATAGGTGGTTCTTTCATCTACTGCCTGTAAAATACTTCCTTTGAATTCTGAAATGCTCTTGGGCTTTTGTGGAGTTTTGATTGGTTGTTTTTTTGCATTTAGGACATTCCAGCTTCCATCCAAAATCAGCTAAACAAAAATTACAACGTAAGGAAAAATAACATCTTACTGTCTTAATGTAAGAACTCTCCAAAGCGCTTAAACTATAAATTTTTCCAGCTGGAATACAAGGAAGCCAAAAGCTTTTCCTCCAGCTGCCTTACAGCTAGAGGGTTTTTTCATGAAGGCCCAGTGATTTGCAACTAGAGCCAGTTTTTTCAGGGTCAGGGCAGAGTCTTATTTGTTTTGTTGGTATATTCCAGTGTCTTGTGTCATCTTCTGTATGTTCTCCACTGAGAACAGCTTACATATTTGGGCTACATAAACACCACAATTTCTCTCGGGGAAATGGGAGGAAGGGAAGATGTAGATAAATTGTTTCTTAGGGTTTCCTGCATTTTGAGAAGTAGCAGCATGAGATTGTTTACTATGCAATTAAATCTTACTGCAAAATGTGCTTGCTCCTTCTTTCGGTCAGTTGGTCCTTCAAGGCGAGAGGAGTACTGACTGGTATAAACTCTATCAATTATTTTATGTGAAAAGAAGGGAAGCCTAAGCAGAGGTGCTGTTCTGCAGTCTAGATGGTCATGAACTCTGATTCAGTCATCCCTAGGCTGAATTTCCTCTAAATATTTTGTAATTAATTACAGTAACAATTAAAATACATTAATATATCTACATGGCTTGTACAGCGAGTTCCAGTTTCTGTTTTGTCCATTTGAGAGTAGTACGGCTGCTTTCGGGGTATGTGGCATAACACTGAGTTTTCACTAATAAAATTATTCCATTGCAACGTGCAGTTGAGTGATTTGTGGAATGATTCCAAATTTGTTTCAGGAAAAGAAATAAAGTCTTGGCACTCAAAGTTGCCTGGGTTAAAAGGGTAAAACAGAACTAAAAGCTGATGCAGCAGTGATCTGTGCTATGCAGAGTTTTGTGGTCGCACAGTTTTCAACATTGTGTTTACCTTCAAGTTTAACAGCTATAGTCAAAACTCAGTTTCTTGTTTTCTACGGCGTTGACACTCCTGCTATTTCTGTAAATACAGTACATAAATAATAAAGTAAATACAATAGTTAAAAAAGCAAGTGATATAGTTTAAACTCATCTTAAGGGTTCCTATGAAAGCCCTGATTTCTCAGAAAAAAACAGAAATTACTTTCTGTTGCAAACTTTCTTAGTCAGTTAAAATCCTCAAATTGTTTTACAGGCAAGATAAACTGTTTTCCCTGGTGCAAAAATAAGTGCTGCAGCAAAAACTATTTTATTTTTTCCAGTATAATACGTGGTTTTCAAAATTGTGGAAAAGATGATTATTGCAATCAGCTTGGAATTTATGATAAAAATTTACTGCTTGGAGTTGAAAGCTAGCACATACTCTGAGCATTTTTATACTTCAATAAATGCACTTAACTTAAATGCATCCAGACCTTTTTTTTTTTTGCCTAACTGCCTAAGACAGGAGATAAACTGTCTTTGTAGCGACGAAACTGAGTCTTCTTTTTGGTCTAATGTGGTAATTTTTGGCACTGCGTTCTCCAACGAGCTTAAGGATATTAGGTAGCCAAATCTCAGTGGCTGGCAGTTGGACTTCTTTTCCTTTGAAGATCTCATATGCATCTTTCTCGTATATCCCCAGAATGTGTGCATCTGTGCAGTTGTGGGCTTTCGTTTTGTTTTGGTTTAGCATGAGAAAAATGGGGAGGATTTAATTTCTTTAAAACAAGTGTCTCCAAACTTCATTGAAAGGGTAAAGGACTGATGGGATGCACCACTTGTCTGGAATGACATTCATTCACTCCTGTTCTGTCTTCTCTCTTGTGATTCCCTTTATGTTGGATCTTCTTTAACTCAGTACTCCACCGTTCTTTGTTTTAGCAGCTCCCTTCTCCTTTTAGATAATGCTTTCCTATTTTCTGCGTGCTTCATTGCCTGTTGCACAATGAAGAACAATCTTGGCCCAAAGCCCTCTATCAGACACAAGTGAATTCTTTGAAATAGTTTTTTTTCACATCTGGATTGGAATATTGTGAAAAGTATGTGTATGTTGCTGATAGAATTTCACCCTCCTGGAAATGTCTTATTTCAGCTGTAACTTATTATCCAATAGTTGCTGAAACCAAAAATATCATATAATGAAGTCTGGCTGACACTTTCAGTTTTTCCATATGGTGTACTAATCTGGAAGTTGTGGTGTCCTAGGGATTTGGATGCAGAAGATAAGAATTAAGAATTGTTAGAGAAGTCTGCCTTAGTTCTGAATTATACTATTATGGAAAATTTGATATTGTAGCTGTTTTCTTAATGCATTCATTCTCTTCTTGCAAGTGGCCTTGTTAATTATTTTGGAATTTGATTTTTTTTATTATTGCTTATGCTTGTTCTAGGTGACTAGAAGTACTAAAATGTACTGGTTTGCTTGATTCCCCCTGCCCCCACCAGTTTTGGTGAGCTGACTTTTTTGAATAGTGTCTGCTTTTTGTGTATTGTAATTCTCATTTGTGTCACCAATCAAAAGTACACAATTTTTTGTTTTAGTCCTTCTGTGGAAATAAAACAAATATTCTTTATACAGGAAGAACCAGACTTTGAGAGTTGCCATCTGAAAAGCTGTCTCTTTCTTTTCCTGCCTCTTTCCTACATGGAGCAATCAAGTATTCTTTCAGTGCTTCTGATTTAGGTTTTTACTAGTTTACAGCCTAAGTTTACAGTGAGCATTTGCTTACTTGCTACCATTTTATGTATTAAATAATCTTCTTAGTACTTATTACCTCCCTTTTTGGCAAAAGTATTTTTGCATAGACTCACTAACTAAAATAGTATGAGCCAGCAGATCCAGGGAAGTGGTTATTCCTGCCCGCTCAGCTACTGTGAGGCTGCGTATGGATTACCTTTTCCAGTTACGTCCCCCTCAGCCCAGGAGACATCCTGACAAGCGGGAGTGACTCAAGTGGACAATCACTGGGTTGGTCAAGGGCCTGAAACAGCTGATGTACAAAGGGAAGCTGAGAGCAGGGTTTGCTCAGCATGGAGGAGGTAAGGTGAAAGAGGGATCTAATAACAGTCTTCAGCTACCCTATGGGTGGTTAGAAGGTATACCCAGTCAGGCTTCTCCTGAAAGTGCACAGGTAACAACGGCCAAAAGTTGAGCAAAGGAAAAGTCATAGAATTGTTTGGGTTGGAATGAACCTTTAAAGAATCACCCAGTTCCAACCCCCCTGCCATGGACAGGGACATCTTCCACGAGACCAGGTTGCTCAGAGCTCCGTCCAACCTGGCCTTGAACAAACACTTCCAGGGAGGGGGCAGCCACAGCTTCTCTGGGCAACCTGTTCCAATGCCTCACCACCCTCACAGTAAAGAACTTCTTCCTTATACCTAATTTAAGTCAAACAGATGTGAGAAATTATTTTCTTAGTGAAAGTGGCCACACACTGGAATAAGTATGCGAAGAGACTGTAGAATCTCCAGCCTTGGAGGTAATGAGAGCTTGATGGGCAAGGCGCTGACAGCAACCTGACCTAACTTTGTAGTTGGCCCTGCTCTGAGCATGAGGTTGGACTTCAATGACTTCCGGAGGTCCCTTTCTTCCAAACTTGTTCTGTGATTCTGGGATCCCTTCTAATTAACATTAGTCAAGCTGAGCAAACTGATGGCTCTTAATCTCTTTTATAAGCTACTGAAATTTTCAAAGCAATGAGGACCGTTTTACTTGTTACTGTACAAAATCTTGTCCATGTGTGAGCAGAACTGGACAACTTGTTCCAGGTGAAAATTCATCAGAACCTTCTATGATCAACAACTCTATTAAAAATAAAAAGCCTTGTCTGATGCAGCCTAACATGATATTTGTTTAACAGATGGATTTTCTTTGGATCCTACAATCATCTTGTCATGGGCACATCTTTCTCATTTCTTAAGGTCCTCATAATGATGAGTTACTCTCTTCTTACTCATGATGATCAGATACTCTCATCTCTCAAGTGTGATGGGAGGTATGATCTCATCATACTTATTGATGAGATCTCAATATAAAAGAAGTTCTTTAGTTCCAATAGTCAGGCCCAGCATTTCTTAGAACTGAATTTCAGTTCTTATATACGAAGTCTTTGGTGTCATTCAGTTCCTTCTGTTCCAAATGTGTTAGTGATGCACCGTAACTCTGTGCCAGTATTAAATTTCAGTATAATAAAGCTATGGCTAGTGGACTTATTCACCAAAACAAAGGCGGCAGCAGAATGAGTCTGCATGGAGCCAAATGACACTACAGATTTCAAAGTGGAATTGTGAGTGTGTGCATTTTGAACTCTGGATAGGCTTACAAGGAAAAGTTGCTTTTGCATAAAAGTGAGGCAAACAAAAATACCAAACCTGTGAAGGCAAACAGACGTATCTTGAATTATGGACAGTCAAAACGACTTGATTTAAATTTGATAGGCTTTACTTAGAAGGCATTTTAAGATAACTAAAGAAATATTTTAATTGGAGTGTAAAGCTTTGAAATTCCCACTGAGATGAACCTAGTGCGTGCTGTAGCTAGTAGTGGTCATGTGAACTTCATGGAAACTGTTAAGCGTCTTTCTTTTATCTTTGTTTTCTGTTGAATTGGCAGAACTGAACTCCACCTATCACCAGACAAAAACTCTTCTCAAGAAAACCAGAAAATTAGTTAATGACTTGTGCTATTTAGAAATAATGATGGTCAACAGATGTAGAAATGGTAAACATCATCTTTTCCAAAAATGATCTTTTGTCTTTGTAGGAGAACAGTAAAAACTTAATTTTTCATAAATGCTTTGTTTTTAACAGATTATGGAAGAAACAAATACACAGATTGCTTGGCCATCAAAGTTGAAGATTGGAGCAAAATCGAAAAAAGGTATTTTGTTTTGTTCTTTATGTGGGGTGGAATTAGTTTTTAGAGTAATAAAACCACAGAATAAACAATTCTGTCTTTAGAGTCACCATCTCAATAGTGTACACCTGAAATATTTTTATTTCAGTCTGCTGTTTTTATAAGAATTTCATGTTGAAGTTCTCATCTTTAGATAGGTATGACGTACAAACCCATTTTCAGTAGCTTGCACTTCTGCAAGTACTTTATCAATACTGTTGTACTTGCTGTCTTTAGTGTGTGTGCTTTCTTCTGTACAATTCTACCTCTAATCTGAATATTTCTTTATTTTACAGCAGCCAAAGCCAGTTAGTCTTTGTGGCAGCATTGTAGATTAGTGGGTGTTCTGTGGAGTTTTTTGTTTGTTTTTATAAAGTAGAAAGATAAGTGTTGGTCAAGCGCGGTTAGAACAATGCATACTCACTGTGTCCCTGACAGAGGCAGTCTGCATGCTTTTTTGGTTTCTTTGAGAAACCTAAGTAGAGCTGTTTCTTAGGAATGGCCAGTATGATGTGTTTTAAATTATGCTTCTTGTGGAAGCACAGCCTATTAATGTGAACCAAGTATACAATCTGGAACATCTCTTTTTGAAATAAGCCTTCTCATTCTTTTCTTAAAGAATCGTAGCTGTGACTGAATGAAAGTAATACTGAATTCCTCTTCTGGAGGAAAAATGAAATTGGGAGTGATTTTTAACATTGCACATGTTTCTGTTCAGGCTGATAGATATCAAAACCCAAGAAAGTGGAGTTCAAATATTTTCTCTGTGTGTTCTACTTAGAATGTATATGTGGAGATGTGGGCTAGTCTTTGTTTACGAAGAAGGTCTCATGGGAAGAAAAATAATCTCTTTAGGAAGGTGCAGGATTAATAACATTTTTATGGTGTAAAGTGAGATTCAGTCTCTGAGGTACTTTCCCATATGGTATTGAAGTACAAATTGACTTTTTTCTTTTTCCCCACTTGCATGGAAAAAGAATCCCTCTTGAGAGGGGAAAAATGGGTAAGGAATTCAGATTGGAAAAAAAATGCAGTGACAGGGTCTCTGTGCAAACCTGTGCTCTACCTGTGGTATTCTGTGTACTTTCTGCCTCAGGTGCTATGAATTGATACACAGCTAAAGCTCCTCAGGAATCTGAGGCTTTTGAGGGCAGAAAAGTAGTAGTAAAACAGTACCTGCACTTGTTTTCTTTCAAATTTAAATGAGCCTGGTTCTGTAGATGAAAAGCATGGATGAAAGGCCGTGAAGAGAGGAGTAAGAGAGGTGGGTGGCTGGGATTCTGGATTGGTACTTAGAGATGCAGCTTTATATGTTGATTAGTTTAACCGCTGTGTTAGTGACCTCAAAGAGAAGGTAATGTTAGATTTGTAGCGAAGCTCTAGCAATGTATGGAATGAATTTGAATACTAGAGGAAATAACGCATCTAAAAGTTATAAGCTGATAATAAAACTAAAAATTGAGGGGAGGGAAAGCATAATACAGCTGCGCATACTGAGTGCATCTGCAGTGGGAATTATTACCCTGGAAAGTCTTTATGCCAGAAGACACCTCAGGTAGTGATGGGCTGCAAACTAGGTGTCTTAGAAATATGCTGTACTATTAAGGAAAAAGTGTTTCAAATGCCTGCAGACTGCATGGTAGCTCTAGAGTTAAGACTTTTAGTCTTTGGCCAGCTTTGCTCTGGAAAGTTGTGTGTATACGTACACCTAAGGCAGTAAATTACAGTATGTGTACGAAGAACCCCTTAGCCTAGAGGTTTCATTTCTTGTGAAATAGTTTATGTATTCTGTTTCCACTTGATATCAATTGTTTGCAATTCTGTAACTTTCCATTTGCAGCTACAGCAGCTGTTTATATAGGGAAAATATTCTAAGTGTTTAACGTAGTCTAGGTTCACGTAATGACATGTTGTGATTGAGAGGAGAGTCTGCAACAAATAACTGGCTGTCTCTCTGGGGTTTTGAACTCAGAACACGCTATCGTTCCCTGTCTCCCTGGCTGGGAACTGAGTGCCTGATAAGCAGTCGTTCACTGAGGGGGAAGCAGTCACAGATGGACAGTCTGCCACCCCAGCCCTACACTGTACCCTATCGTAATCAAGTGATACAATTTTTTCACGTAATTTTGCAGTATAGCTTGCCTGCAATTTTGGCAGCATCACATTCTTTGGATGTGTGTTGTGGCCTTTGGTGATTCACAGCTTTCTTCCCAAAATGTGAGGGGAAAAACAGTCACTAGGAAGACATCTCTAGCTGTGCTGTTGTTTCTCTTGCATTGTTAGTCTATCATGAAACATTTTGGGCTTAATGTAGTGCCCTTCTTACTGCTTTTGTGAGTTTTTAATTCGAGATTATTAATACCAAATCAATAAGGACAGAGTACATATTTTTCTTCTAATTACAACATATAGGTATTGAGATTTGCAGACAAGTTGTACATGAGAATGTACAGCAAGGTTTTAATATTAAGTTCTGTACAAGAACCAGAATCTTTTTCTGATCTTATGGAAAAAAAATAATGTGAAAATAAAGTACTAAGAGTAGATGACCTGCAAGCTGCTAAATTCTTTTTCTGTGTTATGCTGATTACAGCTTTTAAATTGATGATTGCAAAATACTGTATATTGAGTATCATAATGGTGATTCATTAACTCAAAGTTGATAAATATTTTCTGAAAACTGAATTGCAAAATGCTGATGCCAGGATTCAGCATTATGCAGAACTTTAACAATTTGCTAAGTAAAACTTCTTGTTTACTGTGAAATTGCTAAAATACCTCTTTGCGAAGGCTAGAATTCAAAAATCAATTATCAACTCTCAACGCTTTCATAAAGACCAAACCAGGAATTTCCTGGCTTTAATAAGCACCAGATGCTGCAGTCTTGCTCTAGTGATGAGGGGTGATAAGGGTTAAAGTATTTTGAAATACATGTTTAGAAAACACATGAACAGATATAAATCTTCCAGTAGCATCTTTAAGCAAGCCATTCATTCAGGCTGACAAAGAGATCCCATAACGCTAAGGCTTTGGAGAGGGAAGAGAAACCATTTAAAGGACTTCTGTAATGGCTGAAGTAATGAAGCAGTCGGCACTGGCATGGTCTGCTCTGCTTTGCATGGGTGCCAAAGAGTTCAGGGCGTGTGTGTGTGTGTGTATATATATATACACACATATATATATAGTCAGATGCTGTAGTTCCACAGACACTTTCAAAGCAGGCATAAGCTAATGTTTTTTACTCTATCCTATCCCAAAATAGTGTCCTGTCCTTTCGTGTTGTTGTTGTCCCAGCCCTTTCTGCTACGCTGTCGCTGGTGCTTATATCATGATGCAGGGGATCAGTCTGGCTTAAAACAAACCTTGGATGATTTTTACCATGGGAGAGAGTTGGTTTTTTTATGTGCATTTGCTAACTGTTTTAACCCTGGCTGTTTTAACCCAAACTGTGTCCTCAGTCTGCTTCACCATATCGTTGTATGAATCTGTAATGCTTAATGCATTGGGAGCGGGTGAACACCGTATTATTCAGCACCAGTGCTTCTTGATGGCAATTTAAGGTGCTTTTTAGGAAATGGGTATATATGAGTTTAGATTTCACCTGTATTCCTCATTCTTTTTCTTTCCTTCTTTTAATTTCCCCATCCCCTTTTTACAGGAGCATGCCTTTGTACTTCAACAGCTGTAAAGAATTTACGGGGATGTGTGTGCTCAGAATGCAGAAAGTCTCGAAATAGCATTTGGGTAACAACCAGCGTAAGAATCATTTCAGCTCCTGGAAACTTGGTGGCTCTGGGCAGGAATTCGTTCAGAGAGTTGGAGCAGGGAAAATTTTGGGCAGTTGAAGGAAGTGGTAAGGAAAAATGCAAAGTAAATTGAGCTTACAGAGCAGGGATAAATCTGGGGTCTCTTTCACTGTTCACTTTGAAGAAGGGCTGCTTTTACTAAATTTCTGCTGTTCTTTCTTCCTGTTCTTCCCATATTTCCATTCCTCTTCTGTTTTCTCCAGATTACAATCTCCAGCTCTTCTTCATCTGTGTCATATGTTGAAGTTACCCACTTGTTTCTTTCTTTTCTTTCTTGAGGTGCTCTTACTTCATTTCACCTGTTCTTTCATTTGCTGTTTCTGGTTTTGGGGTTTGTTTGGGCTTTGTTTTTTTGCTTTTTCTTTGTGTTTTTCTGTTTTTCCCCTCTTATTACCAGTGCATTTGAAGTTGGTTAGGAAAACAATAAATCTAGTCCGTGTTCTGTTTGTGTAGTTTTTTCCCTCATCTGATTTTTCTTTTTACTGCTTCTTTCATCTTCTTTTCTAAAAATCAAGCTTCAGTAACTTTTTAAATTTAAACTAGTTTCTAGTATCAAACCATTTACTACATGCTATTATTTCTTATCACATCTCAAAGGCAAGTAAAATACATAGCATATCAAATTCGTATCTAAGGGGAATGGCAGGAGGGGAGGAAACACAGTGGCACTGAAGGCAGCAGAAGGAAGACAGCAATAACTGGAAATGGGCACTGCTGGCATTCATTGCCTGACAACTTGGTTTCACACTTTTTCCTTAAACTTTGCCTTTTGCAAGCTGTCTTGTAAGCAGCGTCCAGTATTTCCTTCTTTGCATCTTAAGCTGCTCAGACAATATGCAAAATAAAGTTTCAACTTTAATCCTATATTTGAGGCATATAGTACTGTGAGACTTCAAGCAAACTAGTAAAATATTGCTCTCATTTATTGCAGTGTTGTTTAGACACAAGGGAAGACCTTTGCATGTTCCAGGAGGCCATATAATAAAAGCTAAAGACTTACTTTATGTGAAGAGAAATGTCACTGCATGGTGAACTTAAGGCCAAACTTGCATGCAAGTTGCTGCCTTAGATATCAGGAGTAAGCTAAACTGCAATGTCTGTTTGTTGCTTCAGACCTTATGTCAGCTTTCAGTTGTTTCCCAATATTGTAATAAAAGGTGGAGTTTACGTTTTGAGGGGAGGAAGGGAGGGAGAGAAGAGAGAAGCTGTGGTGTCAGGCTGTGCAGCCTTATGAATGTGTGCAAGTACAGTGCTGGGTTATTTGCTCTTTTCAAGTAGGTTTTCTGATGAAACTCCAGTCGGATTTCTTTTTGTCTTTAAATTGAGAAAATTAAGTATTGCTATTTTCTCAACATCTTTAAAAAGAGTGAAAACTGCTTTTGATGCAAAATCCCTAGCAGTAAAATATCATACGTGGAACAGTGGTTAACATAAGAGCAGTTCAGCATCATACTTGCCAGATTTGTGTCCTATGTGCAAACACTTAATAATTTACACATGTGTACCATGGAGAGATTACATCATTTGTCAAAACATAAATGCATCTCTGGCTGTTATGCAGTATTGATTTCCATATTGGAACTAAGCCGAATCCCACAGTTGTACAAGGAGAGACTGCCTTTCCCAAGTAGAAATTTCAGAGAAACACATGGCAAAAAAACCTATGGATAACAACTCAAATTGTTTGTTCCAATGTGTTAATGGATGCAAGTGAGACATTGTCAATGGTCATGTTCAAACATAGTATTTTATGATGAAATGTCAGTGAAAATGGAAGAATTAATAACCCTGTGTAGCATCATTCTGTGAAAATTGTGTGAGCTTTAAACAGCATCATAACCTCTTTTAGTACGTCTGGAGGCCTCTGGGTTCTCCCTCCCCTCAAAAAAACCCACCAAAAGCCACAACCCCCAACCCCCCCCCCCAAAC
>Ga0065711_1037662_pt1 | contig 19600 bp, 13 predicted proteins | sample Hoacrofraction12_FD_59098 | JGI IMG/M metagenome (GOLD analysis project Ga0065711, IMG submission 59098) | Hoatzin crop microbial communities from Cojedes, Venezuela - Epithelial fraction 12 v2 (version 2) | ecosystem: Host-associated > Birds > Digestive system > Esophagus > Crop | place... | reverse complement strand
TCCGTCTGAACATGAGGAAGAACTTCTTCCCTCTGAGGGTGACGGAGCACTGGAACAGGCTGCCCAGGGGGGCTGTGGAGTCTCCTTCTCTGGAGATATTCAAGACCCGCCAGGACAAGGTCCTGTGCATCCTGCTGTAGGTGACCCTGCTCTGGCAGGGGCGGTTGGACTTGATAAACCACAGAGGTCCCTTCCAACCCCGAACATAACCACAGAGGTCCCTTCCAACCCCGAACATTCTGTGATTAGGTACTTCTGGGTATACTCATTTTAGATGTGTTGCTCGAGTGTCAGCTAGATGCTTTGCCCACTTCATTATTTATCTATCTGCTTTAATACTGTGACTATCCTAAGTGATCTCCAATTGCTGCTGAAAAGCACACTGAACAGCCTTGCCCTCAGCTATAGTCCTAGCTGAGTGAAAGCTTATAGAAATTGTGTGAATGTTAGTTTTGCCTGTTTTCTTCTTGTTCCAATCTTCCATGTCCCCAAGCATATAATCTCACTTTGTACTTTTACACCAGTGGAACAAGCAGCTGGTGTTAAGTTTCACAATGTCTGCACTGGCCTGGAGGTTACACCTCCTCCACACACAGGGAGCCTGTAGTACCTCAAAATACAGCTTGCCTAGAGAAGATATAGGAATTTAACAAAGACCTATGTTTTATTGCTACATCAAACTTCCTTCTTTCCTTTTTTTTTTTTTTTTTAACCTTTCTTTCCTTCCCTGTTGGGTTTCAGTTTGGGTCCCCATATAAGATCTTAGATATGATGGGATCTATTAGCCAGGATGCTAAGTGAATCAACATAGCCATGCTACTTCAGATGGTTCAGGTTATTTTGTGGACGGTTTTTTTGTTGTGTTTTTTTTTTTCATTTTCTTTAAGTTTTGCAGTTGTCTGAGGTTTCCCAGGTCTTCTAGTGTTCTAAACACTGAAGAGTTGATTCTATACAGGTAAAAAATCTACAAAAAACATAGCAGCTAGAAGTATTTAGTGTGAAGCTAAAAAAAGTCCTTAAATTCCAATACTTGTTCCTGCATTGCTGTATCCTTTCTGAGAACCAGATGTGGCTTTTTAAATCTCCACCTCTCTGCTGCATCCTCCATGTCTGCAGAGACACCCTACTTAGGTAACTTTCCACTTAGAGCAAAACAGCCCAGATTCCTGGGCAGCACATCAGCCTCAGTCAAGCGGTGATGTTAATGAAAATATTGTTACAATTGCAAAACATTATTCTCCATCTCTTTCATTTTAGAGTACTTTTTAATCTGTGTTAATCAATGTGTAAATCAGACTGTTAACAATATTCCTGAAACTAAAACGATACGACCTTTCAAACTGTAATAAACTGGAAACAAAAAGAATGGTCTAGTTTTGTCACAGCAAGAAAACCCCGTGTTAAAGAGTGTTTTCACTCTTGACCGAGAAAGATGAGTGCTTTGCCTCTGTTGAGGGCCTAGCTGTCAGCAAGCTGGTGGAAAGGAACCTCCCTTCTGTACTGCAACTGACTCAAAGAATGAACCTAGGGATAAAATTATTTAACTACAGAGTCATATACCTAGCAAGCAGGAGTTGGTAACAGCGATGCCTGTTGCTCCCAACTGCAGCCGGGTGCTCCCTGATGTGGCACGGTGACGTATTACGTCTTAAAGATGCAGGAAATGGGACTCGCAGGCCACAGATTTCTGAAACTCGTGGAGGGCTTTTGAATGCCTTCATTTTTGTCTGTCTTCTGGGTGCCAGCTGCCTCTGAGATGCTTGTCTGTTGCACTAACTGCCAGGCCAACTTCTCAAATGTTCCTTTTAGGCTTTCAGCTTGGGCTCACAGAAAAATACACCCAAAGCCAGTAATGATTTTTTTTTTAAATGTCTGAATCTTTGTGAAGCATTTGGAGCTCATTACCAGGAAAGCATTAGAAGCAAATGTGGAAGTATTAGGAAACAATACTGTGTAACACCCAAAGCGTTTGGCTGTAACAGGGACTCTAGCTGTGCCATTCACTCGGTTTGTGCTGTCAGCCACCTTTCTTTGTTGCCTACTGTACAAAAGAAATTTTTCCCACCTTCGAGGTATAAGAATTGGGTTTCATTTTGTATTTAAGACCAGTAACAGGGTCACCCAAAGGACTTGGGCCTCCAAATTCTTGGCCGCAGTCTGAGGGTGTCGATGACCCCAGGTAGTTAAATGGCACCTGCACAGTGATAGATCAGGTTGACTTCATCACACTGAAGATGAAGGTTCACACTGCTCACAGGGAGTCCAGTGTCAGGTTCGTTGCACTTGGACAGATCCATTTAGTAATGCAATTCACTTACATTTATTAAGTTCTATCCCCAGAAAAGCAACCAGTTCCCAACAGAAAAACTCTGTCCCCTGTGCTTTTCGTGTGCCATGGGGTTTTTTTGTCATATATTATGAAATCATGTAGTATTTGCTATGTCTGGCAGCTCTATTACAAATCATGGGGGGCTCTCCAAATCGATGCTTAGGCTCTAGATTCCACCAAGCCCTCTCCTTAAGATGGCACTGCTTAGCTAAAGAGCCTACATTGCCATGTGAGGGCTAATTTTCACAACAGGAATTTTCCACGGCCCGTACCTCAGGTTACTGAGAAGAGCTGTAACTCTTCTACAATCTTTTGATATGCTCCTACTGCAAAATAGAAAGCTTTTGAGATTTATATATATATATAGTGTAATTTATGTATATAAAAAAAGTAATTTTTAAAAAACAGCCAAGTAACAAATGAGAAGTAAAATGAAACATAACAAAATGTAGGAGGAAAGCCTATGAAAAGACTCTGTGTGTGTATATATGTGTATACACATATCCACAGGGCTTTCGGGTTGCTTTGTAGATACATCCCAGTCACAGCTACGATGTGTTCTGTGTGCCTAGGGTAGCTGGTTTCTTTATGATGCTTTTGCATCATATATGAGTAGTACTGTTTAGAATAGATAGCTGTTACGGATCAGGGAATAATTTGTTCAGAATGACACAGAGAATTTCTTGTAAATCTGTCTCAACTTTTTGTGAAGCAGTTAGGCTTGGTTTCTTTTTGAAAACCACCTGCCAGCACAAAAGCAGCACTTTTATGTCCATTATTGTTTGTGTCAGAGTTTGTGTACTGTAGATCTACTGTCTTTCTCCTTGTAGAAATTTTCTCATAAGCAAGAAGTATATATATAGATGTTTAGGTATAGATTTAGGTAAAACACATTTCAATTTTTATTTCATATAAGATGAGGCTAGGGATCAGTTTTGCCAAGGTACTGGTTTTTGTCACTTGCAAAAGTCATTACCCCATTGGCTTCAGTCAAGATGGCCAAGTGCAACATACAGAATTGCCGTTCTGTGGAAATGTGTTTATTTTTCCAAGAGGTGATTGTGGCTCCCAAAATAGCTTCAGTATGACTGTGTAGTAAATTTTAGATTTGGCAGTCTTGGCACTATCCTTTCAAACAATTTCTTTCCTCCTCCATATAACTTCAATGATATCTTTAATGAGTATACATCTCAAGCAGTCACAAGGGCAATTTGAGCCCATCTTGTTTCCTGGTAAACATCCAGTTCTCAGTGAAATAAGCTCTTCTACATTTTAAGTTGTGTGCAAACTTTTACTTGCATTTATTATCACTTCCTTGGATTAGTCAGTGGATGTTACAGCAGCAAGTGAAAAGAAAAAAGAGGTTTATTTTCTCCAGTTCTTGGGGAAGGAGGGTAACAGGAAATAAAAGCATAGCGTGTATTTTTACTTCTCTTTCAGTATTGGTATTGCTAAAGTGGGTAGTACAAATCAAGCTTGATTGCTTTCATTGTAATAAGACCATTGAATGTCTCCAGCCAAAAAGACACTGATATAGGTATAGAAAATTTTAGAAGTTTTGCCTGAAAACCAGGGGGAAATGTCAAAGCATTCAGCAGTAATTGGGAGGAAAAAAATATATTACAGCAGCGTTGCATCATGAAGAAAGCATCAGAAATGCAGAGAATGCAGAAGAAAGGCTAATGAAACACCAGAAGGCCTACCTGAGGCACACCAACAATTAGAGGGCTGCTCCTCCTCACAGTTTGATTAAGGTTGTGAATCCTGACTAAGTCACACTTTTTATTAAAGAGGCGTTGTATGGTGGTGTCCTTTCCTGCAGAGCAGTCTCATTAAGCAATTCCCTCCACGGGCTTTTGTGCGTTAAGATGCTGATCTTCCACAAGTTACCACATCCTTCATGCCTCGTGGGACAGAAGCCAAGGTGCCCTCTGAAGAGGATGTGTCCCTTGTCCTGCCAGGGGACAGAAAGAGAAAACAGATTAAAAGAAACCGCGACTGTCTTTGGGAAGGGCAACTGGTGGCCTGGGACTCACTGAGAGCAATAGGAGGTGACAGCCCTTTGGAGAGGGGACGTTCCTCAGCAGGGTCCCATCCAGAGCCCTACTCATCAGGACTTCACCAAGGGCAAGTGCTTGGGGCTGGAGAGCGAAGGAGTGCAGGGAAGGAGGAATTTTCTGCCCATGAGCTCTCAGTGCCTTTCAGCTCTGTAGGGAAAATCAGACCTGCTCGGGTACAGTCGCTTGGGATGGGGCAAATGTGATGCCGGATGGTGTCTTCTGCAAGGTCTCATTTTAGAAACAAACTTTATATCACAGTCTGCTTAACCTACTGTTCTTCTCAGAAATAAAGTAACAGGCCTGCTGTTATTCCTCAGAAATGACTTCTGGTCCGAAAGGGTTGTTTTCTTCATTTTGGGAAAGAGATTTATAATTGAAATAGCACAAAATTTGAGTTGCTGCATTACAGATAAGGTGGCGTTACGTTTATTTGTGTACTGCCTTTGTAACATCAGTTAAAAACAGATAGCAAAGTCTTTTAGTCTACATAAACCCAAAAGCTTTCCACCTTTCTTTGTTTTCAGCTTTAATGCCATGTTGTCCTATATAGTGAGTGAGTTATGGTAATTAGTAATAGAAAAATCCTTTACAAAAAATACTGAAAGCCTGACTTATTTTTATATCAATAAAGCTTCTGTAATTTCTTGGCTGTCTTCTAGCTGCAAAGCAAATTCAGAGTACCAGCAGAGTAAGTGTAGTGTGGGAGGGGTTCAGCTGAAGCATAAATTAACTGTATTTCATTTCCCCTTAATAAAGAATTTCAGTTTTTCCACAGCTAACTGTATAATCAATTTGCTCCCCTGCTGGCTTGCTAACTTGCTGTTGGCTTTGCTTCAATAATATCAAGCCTGTAATGAGGGAAATGGGAGGCTCTAATCACACAGAGGAGAAATAAGCAGCTGCGATTGAACGTGGAGTTTAGCTGTGTAGCATTTTGCTGCGGCTTTTATCATGGAAGAGCTCAAATACGTTTTCCCCCATGCCCGCCTTTCTTTGGAGACTAAAAAACACTGTACTCCTCCAGACTCATTAATCATATTTCACTGATTGGGTGACACTAAATACTTAAATCCTATTCGGTTTTCGGCAGCCTTGAGCTTACTCCTTCTTCTCTGTAAAGTTTTATCTTTAAGCTGTACTTACATAGCTGGGGTGCATCACAGCTCTGCTTTTCTGTATTAGTAATGTGACATAATTTCATTTCATTCTGCTGTGAAATTGTTAGTCAAAGTGTACTTTAATAGTAACATTATTGTACCACAAGTCTGGGAGAGATTATAAAGAAAAAAAAAAGGTATAATAACTGCAGAGTTTGTTTTTCCTGCCTTCACCATGCCTAGAAATTATACCCTGTGTTATGGGTTTGTTCAGTTACTCACTTGTAATTCCACATTTTTTTCCAACACTTTGGATATACAAGACACAAGTCAAACATACAAGATAAACAAAGATTATCTTTAGTCACAGTATCGCCAGACAAAAGGCTCTTCTGAGCTAGCAGTCCCCACCCCTACATTTCTATTTCTGCTCTTCATTCTAAATGCTCTACTTCTAGTCGCTGATAATCTGCCTGGCAGAATTCTGCAAAAAGAAAAGTCTTTGTGTCAAATTAAATGTACGATTTGGGGGGGGGCTGACTTGAGCATTTGTGCGGGAATGACTTTTGCTTCATATTTTTTTTTTCATTTTTTTTTTCCTGCTGCTGCAGTGGGGGGAATAACTGGGGGGAGGAGGTGGGGTTAAAGTTCAATTTTAGTTTTCTGCGTCATTTGGTCTCATTTTGACTTGTGGCCATGTGATCAGGCAGCATTCAGTGCAAGGAGAGGCAGAGCGGGGGAGGCTGAGCCACTGTCAGAAAAGCTTAGAAGAAAAGTAAAGATCGTTAATTAAAAATGGATTTCATTTACTTTTCTGCCTTTTCTTCCTGATTATGAATATACAATTATAGTTCATAAACAATTTCTTGTTGCTTCCTGTGGTGTTTTGGAATCTCCTATGTTCAGAGTCGTGATGAAAAAAGCTTTTTTTTAATTGCACACCAGCAACAAAAGTCAATATTGCTGCAAAGATATCTGCCTGTTTTCTGTGTCAGCAGAGAGTCCTTGATGTCATTCCAGAATGTGCCCTGTTTGTGACGAAAATTTAAAAAACAATGATGTAAAAGTAATTAGGAAAACAATCTTGTTTTGCTTTATAAACAGGATGAAGCTTACCACTGATTCTATCATTGTAGTACCTATAGCAGTGCACAAAATGGTCCCTTTTTGCAAGGAAAGCGATCAGAACCACCACCATCACCCACCCATCGCCTTTTTCTGTGGCTGTGAACAGCTGCCACACCACGCGTGCATGCAGTATGTGGACGCACGGGTGCGTGCCCAGGTATTGGGAAGCCAAACGAAGGCGGGATGGCTCATTGCCTCCCTGCTCTTTCTGACTCTGAGGACCATGCTGTTGCCCACAGTGATGGAAGCTCTGGTTTTTCTACTGCTGTATTTGGGCTGCACCCATGAGATACAGTCCGAAAACAGCGCAGAAGAAAAGGTAGGGGTGGCACACAGGAGGCAGTCTGGTTGCAAGGCAGGGATGAGCCAAGGACACGTGTTTATTTCAAATATCGTGGGTAACTGCCAGAGGAAGAGGCTTTAAGGAGTGGAGGAACCTGGGTATATGATGGTGAACCTTCTCTGATACCATTTTGTGTGCTGGCTGGATTGAGCACACCGGGTCCCACCTTGACTTTGTTTTCTAGTTGGATCCCAAGATTTATGGTGCGTACGAGGCTGGCTGTCTTGGCTCAAAAGACAGGGATGCGTTGCCTTTGAATTCTTGTGATTCACCATTTTCAAATCTGAGTGCATACAATTAAGGAGGAGAAGCATGTTGTTTTGGTCTTAGCACTTCAGAAAGGAAAAAAAAATCAGTTGTTAACGAAGTTTCATATTTCTCCCTCTGCATAAAGCAAAGTGGTTCATGGTACAACATGACTACGCCAAAGTTTCTGAGAATAACAGGAGCAGTGAGGAAAAACTGCACACAGACCCTAACTGGGGCTACAGCAGTTGTTGTTATATTTGCTAGAAACTAGGCCAGAGACTGCGCGTCATCAAGGCAGTCGTCAGTAGCAGCCGTTACCTTAAGCACTGGTAGGAGCAAAGAGCTGGAAAGCCTTGAAACACAGACAGGGACAACACGATTTAAGGAAGCTTTGGTGGGATGAGGAATTACGGAAGTCTGATGGCAGCGATGCTCTCTGCTAAACAGCGAAGTTCGTGGCTTTCCACTTCAGATGATTGAACGTGATTTGAGTGTGGGCTTTCAGACTAGCAGATTTTTAAGACATTGGTCAGAATTCTTGTGAAAAATGCAGATAACCAGCCCCCGGTCCTCACGATGAATACCATTCATGATACAATTTGAGAATTCTTGAGAGCACATACCTCTGAGAGGAAGCTGCCTGTCTTCTCCTCTCAGCGCTTGATGCTTTTATCGTGAGCCATAGAGGTACCATTTGGCAGGAGGCCTTTGCGAAAGGGAGTCCTTCTCCCTGGGACCAGTGAAGAGAACCTCAACTCATTTCTAATTTGCCCCCATTCTTCTGCAAGAGACATTGAAAGGTTTCTGGCCGGAATGAATTGACTCCATCGAGTAATAGACCCACTGCCAACCCCTCCTTCATTTTTCTCCATCATGTTTTACTGAATGTTTCCAAACTTTTGCTCTCGTAACATTTGTGAAAGGGAAAATTCAAAACCTATTAACAGTTCAATGTTTTTCTTGCAACCTTTAAGACCCTTTCTCTCTTTCCACCCATCCTGTCAGTTCATTCCAATCTATGCCAGCATGTTGCATGTCTTCTGGGAATGAAAAACGAACCAGATCTAGCTAGTCAAAGTGGCTTTCTTTGCTCTGTTAGAAGAGAAAGGCCACAGTAACAGCCTGAATTTTACATGCTTTTTTGTGCAACCTCCTCCACACCGCCGTGCAGCGTCACCAGCCGGGCTGCTCTGGCATGCCTGCCCGCTCCAGCTCGGCCTTCCCCTCACCTGCTTCGCCTTTGCTCTCCGTCTAATCGTTTTCAAAGCTTGTTACTGTAATTTCTTACAGTGTTTTCATCCTCTCTGGTGTTTGTATCGTCTCCCTTCTCACTAACGCCATCAGACCCTCTTATTTCAGCATTACGTGATGTGATTAGCGTGTTGTTTACAACACGCTCTGCCATTTTATTAATGAAGATGCTAAATGAGATGAAACAAATTTATAAACCTCCTTAAGCTTGTAGAGAGCTAAATAAACTCAAATACTCACTGCTTACCTTTCTGGTTTTTAAAGATGGCCTTAAATGGCTTTCAAGCCATACAAGCCAGCTTGAAGTCGCTGTTTATGGAAGATTAACCAGACACATCCCCGACCCTCATGCAAACCTGTGAAACAGGCCCTGCTATTTCGTGAGGACAACCTGGTTGGGGACTGGAGGTGTCGCTTCCATTTTTAAAGTTTTTACAGTAAGATTGTATCATCAATGTTGTTCAAGCAGTTGATATTTCTTCCAGGTGTGCTCCTTGCTGCGCCTTATTTGGAATAAGTGATTTCTCTTCTGATCTGCTGCCTTGAAATAAAAATCAAAGCACTCCAGCATTTCTGTAGTGAGGTTATTCATGACGAATATCGAAAAGGTACGCTGAGGGGTAAAAGTTCTGCAGAATACTCTTCAGTAATTCCTGGCTTTTAATTTAGAAAATAGGCACCCATGTCTCTACAGGCCCAAGCCACAGGCTGTAAAATCTGCGTGATGCAAGGATGAGGGAAAAGGAAGATTTTAAGTAGACCCAAATATATGTCCTTAAGTATTTTTTGTCTGATCTTAACTTTCTCCAGTACATATTCAAAAAACCTTTGAACAATTGTTTCTTACTTCTTCTGGACAACAGCCTTGAAACGCATCAGTATTTTTTGTTGTATCATCATGCTTGGACTATTTTCTCATTGTGGATATCCTATAAGCTTAGGTATGTTCAAACCTTCTCAAAGACTTACCTACAGTCTTCCGGCTGGAAAACAAAGAACACTGTAAAAGTGGTGACAAATGTATAGCATGTAGCACTTTATTGTTTTATAGCACTTTACAGAAATCAAAGCACAACTGCATGCTCTGTTATTAGTATTAATTGCACCACCTTACTGTGGTTACATGGTAGGAGAGAACTTCCTTGGCGTCACGCAGCGGTGCGGTTAGGTTGTCAGACTGAGAGGTATTGGGCATTCCTGGCGTTTAGTCTGGTACTTTCCCAAAACATTCAACAGGTCTTATATTAGTTTGTTTCTTCATGATTATTCTGCCAGCTGACACGCTGGGGAGTTGTTTCTTCTTCTCATAAAGAAGTTGGATTTTTTCTTTTTTCTTCATTACTTTATCAGATAGGATGCTTCATCTTTTGAGGAGGTGTGACTTACATGTTAATACTCATTTTTGGGCATTCCACTACGTTCTGTTTGCTCAAAATTTTCAGAAGAGTCAGTCAGAATAGTCATCAAACTTTGTGAGGTTATCTATTTCCTGAAGCTACTTTCAGGCCACAGTTTCAACAAATTGCTAGTTATTCTGCATGCCCCAGTTTTTCTGGAAACATCAGAGGGGACCTGATTTTCAGAAAGCATTGAGGACAGGAGAACAGACCACATTAAAAGTTCAAGTACCCTGAAATTACCGACTCTTAAATCTTGGCCATTATTGCATTCATTTCCCCAGATTGTACTCTGTACTTTGCATATCATCTAGCATAAAAATAACGAGCATTTTGTCTTGCTGTGTATTTGCAGTAGAAAGCATCTAATTTAAGGAATTTCTGTGGATGTATAATTCCTCTGCTTTACTGGATTTATAATACCAATTTAAACAGCGTTAAAAATATGTAAATACCAATTTAAAATCCCTCCCTCAATTTATTTTATCTTACCTATTTATCGTATAGATTAATTTTTTTTACTTCATTTTTATAGTTTGCTTGTTAGTATTGTTTGCTGTGGAGAAACTGGAGTTATGGTGGTCCCACTATGTTTCTCCTTACATTCACTTGTTCATATCAAATTTTTTTCTTAGGAAATCAAAGTACTTTCACTGATCTCCTAGAGATACCTTGCTCTCCTATACCATACTCTGCTTTCTGCACAGTGGCTATTTGTTTGGGGTTTTATTTCCTTTCAAAATTTATTTATTGCAGGTATCATTCTTTCTTTGACTTTCATCCTCAGAGATGTGGCTTCTTGTTTAGTTTCAAATGAGATTAAACATTCATGTCACAAAACTTGCACTCAGTAAAAAACAAAGATCTGTTTTGTGTCTCAAGTTATATTGTAGTATTTCAGTGAAGGGCTTGGTGAGCTGTTCTTTGTTTCTTAATGGAACTGTAAGCAAACCCATGTTACACGGGGTTTTTTTTACTGTCCATTATTTTGTTCATTTTGAAAGATGGTATCTCAGTTTTCCATGTGAAGTTTCTACGTTCCTTCTCCAGCTAACCTAAGAAAAATATGTTGTTTACTTTAAGAGATTTCAAAGTCTGGGCAAGCTAAGATAGGGAGACACAAATCCGTTCACATGACAATATTATACTACAGGCCTCTATATTCTTTTCTTCATCAGAAATGGGATTATGGCACGAGTATACAGGATTTCTTATCCATATAATTTGATGGCAGGAAATATTAAAATAAACTATAGATTCAATTTGCAGCTTGTCTTAGGGAGGAAATAGGGATGTGACAGGGTAAAATACAGATTGTAGACTAGCAGCTAAAAAACGTGGATTTGCAGAAATAGAACGATTACATAAGGCTGTCATTTTCTTTCAGTAACATTGAATATAATTACCTCACCATTTATCTTGGTAAATGTTAGGTTCCTAAGCAAAGCTACATAAACATAAATTTTTGTACCCCTTAAAAAAACTGAAGAGACAACTATATTTTTGGTGAAGCTTCTATGCCTTAACTCACATGATCAAATTAACTGAGGAATTGAAATCCACAGAAAACAGTTATTACTTTGTGGAAAATTCACTTCTACAAACAGAATTTGTATTTTGTTAATTTTTTAGAACAACGAGGACCTAATTTTTAGAGGTGCTGAACCTCTTCTAATTAGTTTGTGACTGAATTAATTGCTTACGGAAGCTATTCTATTGAGATACAAGGAAATTACAAAATAGGCTTTGCTGTTGCGAGCCCCATCCCCATGCCTCAGGCCCATCAGCAGCAAACCCATTTTTCTTATGCTCATTTTAGGCCTGTTCTCTTTCTGTACGAAAAGTCAAAGCCAGCAGCCTGTTGGTACTGACTCCTGAGGCTGCTCTTCCCAGGCATGCTGCCCGGTACCCGAAGCCATGTGGCTTCGGATGAAATGCCCTGCCTATGGGAAGCAGGGGAGGGGCTTGTCCTTTTGTTACCATCATGTTGGGATTTTATTTTATTTTATTTTATTTTATTTTATTTTATTTTATTTTATTTTATTTTATTTTATTTTACTTTTATTTTTGTTTTATTTTATTTTACTTTGGTTTTGGTGGTTTTTATTTCATTTTATTTTCCCTACCTCTGCCTGATGCCCATGTTTCAAGAAAAGAAGTTCTACAGAAAAGCAACATTTGTGGCTTTTTTTTTGAAAAGCAACAAACAAACCTCAGAATTTTTATTATTTTTGTATTGTTTCTTCACCCAGCTATTGCTTTGAATGGACAGTAGTGCAATGATTGTTTTCCCCTGGTGCCTGTGAGGGACTGTCAAGGTTGAGTGCCGGCTTTGGAGGGCTGGGGGACCACGTTGCACTTGCCAGCCCCCAGCCAGACAGAAGCCCCTGGCCCCAGCCGCCCCCGGCAGCACGTCATTCCCCTCCAACGCCTCCCCTCCAGCCACGCTTGTTCAAATGGCAGAGAAAGCAGCTTCTCTGTGGAAAAGGGAGCCTGGGGATTTTTTACCACTCTTGGTGAAAGAGGCAGCAATGACCAAGAGAAGATACCGTGGAGGCAAGGACTGTTTTAAAGGAGAGCAGCTGGGGCAGAAGGAGCACACTGCTAGGAACTGCACTGGTGCAAATCCAAGAGGTGTAAATTTGTGCCTCCGTCCTGGCTTGGACCCAAATGAGCCCCTTGGCCCCGGCGGTAAATAATATCTCATTATTCTGGCTAGGAAGTCCTAAGGAGTTAATTTGTTTTCTAAAAGCCAGGTGCTCGCATTGCTTTTTTCACAACTAAAACCGTGCTGGGATTGCTAGTTTCTGTCCAGTTTGAACGTTTGGCTTTCACAGCGGTTTTCTTCGGAAGATTTACAGGTATGTTCTTCAGGGCCGAACAATTTGCCCGACTTACAGTGTCTGAGCCCCTCCTGCACCTGGAACCCCCAAACACACCGGGCTGTGAAGGTGAGGGTAGGGCTTCGTTTCTGAGGTATAAAGCACGCTATGCGACCGACTGTGAAACGGTGCAGATGTACTGTGCTTTTTTATAGGGTTAAAACCACAGTATGTCTAGGGAATCTTAAGCCTTCTGTCTGGGGCTGACGCACTCTTTGGCTTCCATTGCCCTCCTTGTAGGAGCGTTTTCTCCAGGGTATTGTTTCTACTTAAAACAGGCAAGAAGTAGCAGTTATTGATAGGAACAGCTTGCAGTGCAGAGAGAGGACTGCTACTGGCTGGAAAAAAGCACAGGGTATAGGCAGGGAAAGGTTGTCTGGGGTCTGGTTTTAAGGCTGTACAGCCTATGTTGCTTCTTGTAGGTGGTGTCGGTGCTGCAGCTCCATCCCAATGCGCAGGGCAAGGTCAGGGTAACACAAAGCGTTCATACAGAAAAAAGCTGACGCAGGGGTTTGATGCAGATTTCTACCTACCTGCGTGTGAACCAGTTACACAAGAATTACAAAGCGCTCTGTTCGTTGTTGTTTTTTTTTTCACTAAGTGGTAGTTGCAGACACTATCATTTGAGGGAGGGCGAGGTTCCTTTCTGCTTGTATTCAGGATAATACTTGCATTTACAAAACACAGTATAGGGTTGAATCTTCACATTGTTTCTCTTGGCAGCTTTTTTTCCAGTAAAATAATGCTATATTTCAATGTAGATTCTATCCTTGTTGCAATCTGTACAGTATTTTCTCACATTTTTCCTATCTGGATTATAGGTAGTTTGGTCTCAGAGGAACATATGTAGCCTGAGATCCCATTGCTGCAGGTGTAAATAAAGAGACATTTCCATACCTTGACTATTCAGGAACTTCTTTTTTTTTTTTTTTGTTCAATAAACCTTTCCACTTGCTCTGAAGTAGAAATTCAGTCATGATTTGGTTATGGATTATGGGATAGCTAATATGTATGTACATTTCCTTGTTTAAGAAACACCTTGATTTTCAGTTTCACCTTTATTTGCATTTAATTTCCAGAATTTCTTAATCCAGTCACCGAACAGGCCTTTTGCATGTAAAGAGGAGAAATTATCTCTTGAAAGTATTCTTGTTTATTAGAATTTTATCTTCCCAGCAATATGTGTAGTTTTATCTTTTCCTCTTATAGGTTCTATTACTTTGCCTCTCTGCTTTGACTTCAGCATGTTTAATTACAACCAGTATAAATAATTACAGCTAGTCATTTTATAGATGGCATTTTATGCCTATAATGCATATATAGGCACATTTTGAGATATAATGCATTCTATTACAGATGACAAATATAGGTTTTAAAACCAACGTATTCTCAATAGGGGTGTTCAGATGAAATTCCAAATGTTTAAATACTCTGCTTCTACAAAATAAACAGCATTCATTAGGAATTACTCTTGCCTTACTTCTTCATTCCATTGTTTGGGGTTTGCCAGCTCACTTGATTTTCTTGTTTGAGTCACGTGAATTAGGAAGGCTTACTTGAAGTAGACAAGCCTACTACTCCTTGCTCATGCTCTCCCTGGTGTCCGTGGTTATCATTTACTTCTTCTGCTTTTTGACAGAGTAGTGAGACCGTACTTGGGAAATAAGCTCCCACAGTGAGTAAATTACAATTTATTACCACATGGTTGCATAGGCCATCTGATGGTTAAATAGAAATACAATAAATTACTTCTCTAACCAACATATTTTCTTACTCCACCAAAATTTGCAAGTATTCACAAACAATGGTCACTAAAGAGGATGCTAAGAAACGGGCACTGAGGAATTTAACACACTTCAAAGTAATGAATCAGAGTTCTCGAATAATATAATGAACAGCTCTTCCAGAGAAAAGGGATATAATCCATTTAATAGGAATATGTAATGTTTTACTGAGTTCTTATGGGTAGATTATAAACTAAAATGCATTGTGTCATAAAACGACATGTAAGACAGTTGGTATGGAAAACCAAATCATGCATTTTGTTATACAACAAAACAAAATGTATTATATCTATGAATATTGACAAATTCAAAATTATACACAAGTTATACACAATTATACATTGCTTTCCTTGAACAGTACTTGTTCTACATGTCACAATCCAGAGTTTCTTTTTATTATGTTATTAAAAGAAAATGAAAGATTTTATCAAAACAGTAGGGGGATGAAATATAAATAATTTCCCAAAAGCTTTTTTTGTTTGCAAACATGCTTTGCCTCAAAATTAGAAGTATTATATGAATACTGAAGTGTTGGATTGATTAATTTCTTTCACTGAAAAAAGGAATACAAGTATCTACAATAATGAGTATGAAAAAAAATGATACGTAGCAAGTATATTCTACTCAAAACATGTTTGGAAGGCATATTGTATTACGCATGATTCTGTCCTGCTAACACCAGGCCCACCAGTTTCACGCAAACAAACACATTTCAATTTCTGACTCCAAATAGCTTAAATAGCCTCCTGATTAGCAAGGTACTTAGGCATCTAAGTAGTCTCAGTGAGTATCCCCAGCAAAGCTAAATATATTTGCCAAATCACTTACCTAAGGGTGTCTCCTGAATTTTTTGAATTGTTGCGTTGTTTACGCTGATCTGGTTTCTACCAAGAGTGACTCAACAACAGTTAAGCAGGAGCAGGGCACCTCTCTATCATACCAAACCCTGTACTTAGCCGATTTTTCATTGTTCCTTTTAACTCCAGTCTCTAGGTGCAGGGCGGGGATGGGGGTTGTAGGTTGCATTTAGTTTGTTGTTTATTTTTCCTGTCCTGTTCCTTATCTGGTATTTAGCTTCTAATGTTTGGCCAGGGCAAATCTTTTTGCAATAAACTTGTACAGTCCTTAGCAAAATGGGATCCTGTTCAACAACTAATCACTGCAAAAGCAGAAGCGTAGTTCCGTGTTTGAACCTATCATTGTGTGACTTGTTTTAAAAAATATACAGATATGAATAGAATACCTGAGCAAATGTGACCATCGATTTCATAGGCATCAATAGCATCCTCCTCCACCCTCAGAGGTTTTTTCCTAAAAATCAAACTGCTTGGCTTAAGACTATAACAAGACGTTTTTAAGACTTTTCCGCAGTTAAAAGAGCAGTTCTCTGATATTCCTGATCTTTATTTGTAGAAATACTACCAGTACAGAAAACTATGTGTGCCCCATTGTCTTTGAAAATATTCAGGCAGATCTATACACACACAGTAGCAGTAGTCTTCGTTATGCTTTGATTCAGAGTTTTGGTTTTGCCAAAATGTACAAACATTAGTGCTCCAAACACCTCTGTTAGATTTCTTTCTTTAATATTTTTTTTTAAATAATGACTGGACACGGTCTTCAGTTGAAGTGGGATATGTCATTGCATCAATATAATGTCTGTAATAATGTATTCAACTGCATTTTTAAATCTGGGTGTCCTAAAGTTAGAGTGGTAGATCTGATCTCTGAACAACAGAGGGTAATGCTGTGTTGTTGGAGGGGTGGGGGGAAGAATAAAATGCTTATTGTGATGTGGAAAGGGACATAGACCCTGCATGGTAAATCAAGTAATGCTTCCACCATCAGTAAGGCCTCAAACTAAGCAGTATGTTCAGTATCAAAAATGCATCCTTTTCTCTGCACCGACTGCAGAAACTCCACAGCAGCTTGAATGAGCAGGGACCGGCATAACGTGCGCTGAAAGGAGAGCTGGAAGGAACTGGGGTTGCTCGGGTTAGAAAACGACAGGAAAAACACTGCAGCAGCTCTGCATAAGGGTGAAAACTGGTAAAGAGAGAAAGAGGGAAAAAAATCTCCATATCTGTGGTAGATTTGAGGAGAAGATAAAGGCCTAAAATGCAGCAAAAGAAACCATGTTTAAGCATTAGAAAAACGAATGGTGGAGAGAGTAGAGCAACGCAGTAGCCTGGCAGGCTGAGATGGCTTCATCACAGGTCATTAAGAACAGGTTAGACCAATGCATTAGGAGTGAGAGAGGTGTTGCTCATCCTGCCTTAAAGGAAGGGGGTGGACACAGATGGCCTCTTGACCTCTTTCAGCCTCATGATCTCATTTCTTTTTTTTTTTTGGATTCAGAGTATATATTTAGCCAACCCAGCTGTATTTAAACTAAGAGGGAATGTGATGGCTTCCTATATAGAAAATAAATTCCTCCTCACACTTTGGCACTCTCTGATGTGAAAAATGGGCACCTTTGTCTCAGCTCAGCCTGTGCTTCGTAGCACTTTTTTCCCCCTGGTAAGCATGAGGCTGAGGCTGTGGATGGAGGAGTGTACAAAGCACAGCTGGTTTTGGAAGCCTGCATCCCGGCAAGCACGGTATCTGTAACCATCTCATCAAATATACTTCAATTGCCTAACGCAGGAACTTTCTTAATTATAGGAGTCAAAACGGGGAGGGGAAAGTTGCAACTTCTCTTCTGAGAGGGACAGCACAGAAAGGACCGCAAAGGTAGAGGGGAGGGATAGCTTTATGCCACTTCTCTGCCAAACCTTAGAGCTACAGTGGTTCTTGCAAAACACTTGTTGATTTACAGAGTGCAAGCAGAGCTATTGACAGAGCCCATTGCCTTAGCTGTCAGGTTGGAGTTACCAGACAGTGCTAAGGTTGAGTTGGTTAGGTTATGTGTAAGCACACACACGGTTACAAATTGTGCTTTTCCAAACCATTCAGTGCCTTGGCATCATCTTTCAAGCACCTATTCGAGCATGTGTTATCTTACTGCCAATACAAGCCTTAAGTTAGTTTATCCATTTCTCTCTTAGTTCCTTTCCTCTTTTTAATTTTTTTGGTTTTTATGAAACAGCTTTGCTGTTTAGTACTTGTTTTTTTCAAACATTATAATAACTATTACAAATGTATTTGAGAACTTAAAAGTGGAGTGGCTGGAGTGGGATTGCATAAGACAAAATATCAAGATGTAATACATTTGTAGCCTCTTCCTCCTTCAACTTCGGCTAACCTTACTACTTCCTGATGAGCCATATATAAAGCATATATATAACACGCACGTGTAGAAAAACAAAAGCAAAATCTCTGCCTACAAAAATCAGAGATGTGAGGAGGTACTATGACAGTATCACAGCTTCAGAAACATGGACTATCATTTACTGATACAGAGCTGAGTACGCAAGGAGGCTGGAGCTGAGGCTCATCTTAGTGAGGTGCTAATTCTGATGCCCCGTGATTATTTAAAAGTCAACAACTTTCCTTCCTGACACAAGAAAGGAGAAAGAAAACCATAGAATTGCTTGCTGCATTGCGAGCAATGTGTCATCTTGATCCTGCACATGGAGGAATCCCGTGGTAACAGTATTTGCTGCTAAAAGCCCCAGAAGTGGGGGAAGCCAGTTCAAGGAGACCACCGGAGTCTGCAGATCTGAGGAGCTGCTTGGGGAAGGAAAGAGCAGACGTCCAAAGCTGATCAGGGAAACCTTCAACTCTTCTGGTTGCTCTGCATATTCTGGCTCAGTCTCTAGGAATGACTGTTCCCCATCCCTGATGCCTTCATCCGGTGAGTCAGGTGAAGCTGATGCCAGGGTGCTTTCAGAGGGCATGCCATTAGGGTGAAATGGAGATAATCTCAGGGAGTGGAAAACATCTGTCCTACTGCATAGCCCAAAAAGCTCAGGGACACGATATGTTTTTACGATATTCATTAGATTAAAACAAGTCCATACAAAAATGTGGTTATTCAGAAGTTTAGGGTTGGAAGCCAAACCAAAAACATGAACTTAAGAAGCTCCAATGAAAATGTAATTGTTCTCAGAATAGAATTATATTACATTCAAATAATAATTTTAAAAAGGCAGCAAGCAGTTGAATGTCTGAATTTACAGAATTTGAACTTAAAACTCTGAACTCTATAATGAAGCGAAGCCAGGCTCCTTATATTTCCTTCTTCATACGTGCTGAACTTTACTTACTTCAGATCTGTAAGATCGAGCTTCTGTGCTATCTGTAAATCAAAAAGCTATCTGTGGCCTCAAGTTTGGAAGGCCATTTAACTGGTTCTGTGACTAAATCACTGTCATCCTTCCATCTTGATTTCATCTCTTTCATAATGGCATTAAGAACTGCAACAGAGAGAGGCAGATCTTCAGTGTGCTGCGTGAAATGTGCTGCTTGTACAGACATGCTGAGTTTTTGACGGTTAAAAATATGCTTCACCATCACTGATTTTTTTTCTTTTATCTTATGTGCTCTAATTACATGAACTAGTAAATTTACATGTGTACATAACTCTAGATTTACATAGTAAGTGGCCAATGGAGAACACAGATGGACCATCCTCAAGGTGCAATCACCTTGATATTGAATGTAGAAAGTACCTTCAACATAAAAGATGTAGGGCCACTTAGGCTGCGGGTTGCACAATCATTATGATTTAGGAGGAAAACACTCTAATACATGTGGTCAGCGATAAGAAGTAATTGTTAAGTATGAACTAATAAAGCTGCCTTAGAATAATTTTTCGGAGGACATCCCAAAGACAGCAGCACAAAGGATGTGCCTAGGGGGCTCATTAAAGTGTACATCTCCACTCGCTAATGGTGGGATGGCTCTTAGTTCTGCCCTTCCTCAGCAATGCTTTTTATGTCCATGGAATGTGGAAAGAGGGGCAGGCCACTTGGGAAGAATACAGGAATGTGGTCAGAGCGTGCAGGGGTGCGACAAGGAAGGCCAAAGCCCACCTGGAATTGAAGCTGGCAAGGGATGTCAAAAACAACAAGAAGGGCTTCTTCAACTACATCAGCAGCAAAAGGAAGGCTAGGGACAATGTGGGGCCGCTGCTGAA
>Ga0065711_1037663_pt1 | contig 19601 bp, 9 predicted proteins | sample Hoacrofraction12_FD_59098 | JGI IMG/M metagenome (GOLD analysis project Ga0065711, IMG submission 59098) | Hoatzin crop microbial communities from Cojedes, Venezuela - Epithelial fraction 12 v2 (version 2) | ecosystem: Host-associated > Birds > Digestive system > Esophagus > Crop | place... | reverse complement strand
GAAGGCTGCACAGGACCTTGTCCAGGCGGGTCTTGAATATCTCCAGAGAAGGAGACTCCACCACCTCTCTGGGCAGCCTGTTCCAGTGCTCCGTCACCCTCAGAAGGAGGAAGTTCTTCCTCATGTTCAGATGGAACTTCCTATGCTTCAGTTTGTGCCCATTGCCCCTTGTCCTGTCGCTGGGCACCACTGAAAAGAGCTTGGCCCCGTCCTCCTGACACCCACCCTTTAGATATTTATAGGCATTTATAAGGTTCCCTCTCAGCCTTCACTTCTTCAGGCTGAGCAAGCCCAGCTCCCTCAGCCTTTCCTCATAGGAGAGATGCTCCACTGCCCTCATCATCTCCATCTCCGCTGGACTCTCTCCAGTAGCTCCTCCTCTTTCTTGAAGTGGGGAGCACAGAACTGGACAGAGTACTCCAGGTGGGGCCTCACTAGGGCAGAGTAGAGGGGAAGGAGAACCTCCCTCGATCTGCTGGCCACACTCTTCTTAATGCACCCCACGATCCCATTGGCCTTCTTGGCAACCAGGGCACGCTGCTGGCTCATGGTCAACCTGTTGTCCACCAGGACACCCAGGTCCTTCTCTGCAGAGCTGTTCTCCAGTAGGTCCGCCCCGAGCCTGCACTGGTGCATGGGGTTGTTCCTCTGCACCCAAATCTCCAGCCTGTCCAGGTCTCACTGAATGGCAGCACAGACTTCTAGTGTATCCACCACTCCTCCCAGTTTTGTGTCGTCAGCAAACTTGCTGAGGGTACACTCTAACTCTTCATCCACATCACTGATGAAGAAGTTGAACAAGACTGGGCCCAGTACTGACCCCTGGGGGACCCCACTAGTTACAGGCCTCCAACTAGACTCAGCCTTGCTGATGACAACCCTCTGAGCTCTGCCATTCAGCCAGTTCTCAATCCACCTCACTGACCACTCATCCAGCCCACACTTCCTGAGCTTCCCTAGGAGGATGTTATGGGAGACCATGTCGAAAGCCTTGCTGAAATTGAGATAGACAACATCCACGTCTCTCCCCTCCTCTACCCAGCCAGTCATGCTATCATAGAATCCGAAAATCTGGAAGAGTTTCTTTTTTTGAATCTTCTGAGCTAGGTATTCATTTTAAGTGGATAATAAACACTACAAAATTTTCATAACTTAGCAGTCAGTAAAGTTCTTATGGCTCATACATATATATATATATGTATACACACTCTAGTTATTTTCAGGGTCAGGAGAGAAGCTGAATGAAAAAAGTGCATGCATCAGGGAGTCCTTGTCATATTATAAAAGAATAACTTTGTACAGATAACTTTACAGTGTTGGGTACTGAGAACAATACCTGGGGCATCAGGCAAAAGCCATTATCAGCTTCACTTGCAGCTTCCCAAAGTGCCTGAGTCCTTGTTTTGGAGCATTCAGAAACAGTGAGCAGGTAGTCTGAGCTAATTGCTTGCCCGGATATCCAGGGATCAAACTACTGTTTGTGAAACAAACAGTTTATCAGGGTTGTCATGGGCATGCATAGCATTTAGTGTTAGGTTTCTAGTTCAGAAATAGCAGAGAGATGCCCAGCAGCTGCTTGATGATTGTTTTGTAAGTGTAGAAGGTTTGAGAAGTCAGTTCTGGAGATCTGTCCAGGAGAAACATGTAACTAACCAGTTCTTTTGGGCCTTCAGTAGCTCTCGGCAGAGACAGAGGAAAGATGGTACAGTTGAACTCTGTGTCTTATTAAGAGATTTTTTTTTTTGACCAATACTGAAGGATATTTACAGCAAATCGTGGGAAAGCCAACACTGCTATTCTTCCTGCTGTGTAATTTCTCTGAGATAAATAAAAGACTTCAGTCCCCAGGGTTATCGAGCTCCATCATTAAAACACATTAACTAATGAAAGCTTTGAACCAAGGATCCCCTTCTTGCCCTAGGTTAGCCTTTACATCAGGTCATAGAAGAAGCTGTAGGGAGGATCTCATAATCCCTGTATTTACAGGTGCTGTTTAAGTAGCAACAACTTTTCTGCCCTTAGCATCTTTGCATCTGGCTCCCAAAAACGGAGAACCTTGTAAATGCCGCCTAGAGGGCAACTGCCTGTACAGTAAATACAACAAAGGGCTGAGCTGCTTCTGCAGTAACATTAACAGCAGTGTCTTATTTAGGACATGTAAATATTTGTTGGAGTCAAAATAGAAAGCCATTCCCTGAAGAGGCAAACTGACCAGGTAACAGTTAGCCAAAGGCTGCAGGTGCAGAGTTACCCTGTCAAAACATATTCGGGTTATAAGGGAGAGGAAGCTGATGAAGAGGTACCTTAACAGACGTGAAGTTCACCCAGTCTGCCAGGGGCAACAGAGCTCTCCATTTCTCAGATCACACAATCTTAATTCCTTGTTGAGCACAACGGCAGAGCAAGGAAAAAAATGAATAATTGTTGGATGCAAACATGCATCTGTTAGTACGAATTTGCAGAACTATTAACACAGCCAAGAAAAACACCTTTCCTCTGTGTTAAGATTACGTGTTATGTTCTTTTGGCTACCTAGCTTTGAATGTTTAATGATCTAGATATCCTTTCTGGTCTCTATTGTCCAAAAGTGGCAAAGGCTTTGGAATTCAAGTGATTTAGTTCAGTGCAGGAGATTAAATTTTTGAAAAGATGCAACTTGCCTTCAAACACATTTTGTGGCTTGTGTATGGCATCCCTTTCATCTCAAAAAGCCTGTTTCTGATCTTTGAAATTGACATTTCCTGAGTACTAACTCTTCTGAGAATGATTAGAACGTAATGATTTTTCCACTTTTCATTGTTTGATTTCTATAACAATGAAGTGGTTTCTTGGTGGTTAAAGATACTGTACTGGTATGCTTGAATGGTCTTGCCACCAGAATAAGTTTGGCTGTAGAAGGATTCCATCTTGATGCTTTCTCATAAGACCTCATCTTTGATTTGGGAGTATAACCTCTGGAAGGAAGAGGTCAGTTGTGTCTGCACTATCCGTTTAGATTTGTCTTTTGCTCTGAGGGTGCTGCTTCGTTCCCTTTGTGCCAATGGCTGATCTGATGTGGACACCTGCCTGCTAGGCAGCAGGCTGAGAAAACTAATTCATTTCACACTGGCCACCAAGCAGCTGTTACCTTACAATGTCTTTCAGTCATCAGTGGCAGCGGCAAGGATTTGAACCAGTAGAGCAGAAGTATTCTTGTATTCCAGAAACCATTGAGGGCCAGCAGCTATGCAAACTTCTCACATGCACATCTCCCAGCACACCTGCCTCCTCGCCTGTGAAGTTTGTGCGTTTCCTGCCATGAGATGTCTCCAATACACACAACTTGGATTACAGTTAGCCAGGTTTCTCAGAAGTAACAGATGATTTGGAAGTCTGACCTTATCTGAGAATCAGATGGCTTTAAGGTATCTCGTGTTGGACGTCTCGTGGAGGCAACAGAAACTGCTTAGTGTTCCTGGGGAAAAGACTCAGTTCCTGCTCTGCCTCCTACTGTAACTTTTCTGTGCCCAAGGCCTAAAGCTCACTCTCCCAATGGTTCACCTTGTTATTGCAGATGTTGAACAGCTGCTCAGGTCTCTGCTTCAGTCCTGACTGATGGCTCCTTTGCTGCTTCAGATCTGTGCTACCCTGGAGCAAGTAGTGCTTGTGCCATGTCTAGAGGTTGCTTCCCACTGCACACGGTTTCCTCTTACACTCCGAATTCCTTTTTGTTTGTTTCCTAGTCCAAAAATTTGACTCTGGAGGTAGGAAGAAGTATGAGGGGATGAGAAGGTAGCAGAAAGTGAAGTATCTGCATTTACCTGTATGGTACGTGCGTATCACCCATATGATGTAGTTTTCTGACACTTCTCGCCAGAAAAGGGCCTGAAATATCACCATTATAGCTTGAAACCGCTATGTAGTGCTTTAACAACCTAGACTTTTTGTTTACCAGTCACTTACTGTAGTTAAGCAGAGAACCATGGGATGGCTCAGAGATTGAGGAATTAGTTTTGAAAACCAGTCTTGCTGTCCCATCTACTTCAAAAGAGTGTTTGGGGCAGTGTTGAGCAGTCCCCACCACAAAACTGTCACACTCAGTTGGTATGATTGACCGGGTCTGTTGAGGAAAATTATCCTGGAGCCGTAGTGACCTCCTAACCCTTCGAAGGGGTCGGGAGAGGGGTGCAGTGGCTGGAGAGTGAGAGACCTGCTCTGTGACCGCCTGCAGCACGTCAGCCTCTGCAGCTGAGTCAAAGTACTCATTTCTTTTTTGTTTTCCCTTTCGAGTGGCAAAAGAAACGTGACACATTTTCTTGTGGCTGTCTCTGTTGTATGTTGGGGACTGTTGTCACAATTCTCGGTGTCTGAAGTTCTTAAAAGCAGTTTTACGAAGTGCGCAGCTAACATTAGCTGAGTGCTGGCTGAGGTGAGATGAGCCAAGGTTTCCCTGCCTTGCTACCCCAGGTACTGTGCCTTTCAGTGAAAGTTAAAGGAGCGATGTATGGCTAAACATCTGTTTGCTTGGTTTTTCAAGTACACGGCTGTTCTCTTCCACAGCATTACTGACACCTGCGATTCTTAAAACTGAGGGAGTCATCAATGGTGCGATCTTTTTTGTGCTAATGTGATGCCTTACTGCTCAATATCTCTTTATTTAGACAATGAAAATAAAATAGTTGGTTTCATTTTATAGTTTTTGTTCAGCTTCACTTTTAAATTACGGTACGATCAGTGCTGCCTATACACTGAAGCATGTATATTTTTGTGGGAAAAGATAGAGCTTCTGAAGAAGCCTGCAAAATCTCAGACCTTTTTTTTTTTTTTTTAGAACTCCATTTTTACAAAGGCTTGTTTTTCGCAAAACCTTCATTATGAGCTAAATTGACCCAACTGTGGCCCTTTAAGAGACATGTTGGCAGTTAATCTGTTCTGGTTTACAGCGTGTACATTGCTTTAAGAATGACTGGAATTCTAGGGGGAGGGAGAAGGGAAGCTTTGACCTCCATGTGCACATGTGCTGCTGCCAGCATCCCCTTGCTCGTCTCTGTGATTGAATGGGTAAATCAAAGAACACCAGCTTTTCAGTTCTCTCTGCAGTGAGGCTCTCTGTATTTACTGGTAGCCAGCATGGCTGAAGTACTTTCAAGTGCAAGAGGGGAGCTTTCTACCAGTTACGTTGGTGTAGGAGCTGGTAGCCAGCCCAGTTGTTGGGGTTCTTAATTACACTGCTTTCCCTTTCCCCAGGTCCGAATGCATCAATAAGTTTGCCTCTGTCTTTGGGACCATGCCTCTGAAAGTGGTGGAGCACCGTGCTGACCCTGTCCTGTACAAAGATGACTTTCCTGAGAAACTGAAGAGCTTTCCCAATATTGGCAGCTTGTAAAAGCAGCTGTGAGACAAACTTGGGTGATGAAAACAGGGGCCGAAAAGGTGCTATGAGGAATATAAGACCCTGAAGAAAAAAATTGCTAGAGTGGGTTACATCTGAGGGAGATGGGAATTAATGTTGTATGCTGTCATCCCTTTACATTGCACAAATACAATGGAAAGCTGAACAACTGCTTCTCTGTTGCTCTCAGAGGATTTAATCTATTCGTGGGTCCTCCCAGAAATGTTAAACACACACTTTACTCCAAAGGAGGCTATGCACCTGGAAGAGTAAAACGGAATCTCGCTCTCTGTGATCTGACTGGCATGACTGACCTCTTCTACCAAATGTGCTTTAGTTCTCTGGTTTGTAAGCATCCATCCTTTCAAAGCAACTGTCTGCAATGTGTAGCTGCTCTCTTTTGGGAGGAGCTTATTGCCTGTGCCATTGGTGGGCCTCTGACTTTTGAGCTTAATTGTTGGCCCAACTAAGTGTGTAAAAAACATTTTTTTTTTTTCTGCCTAGTGAGACAAATGTTTATTTTTTTACATCATCAGCAACAAAAATGTGTGTGTTGTCACATGGTTTAAAGGGCAAAGCATTTTGTTTTACTTAAATTATTTTGATGTGAATTGAGACACACAGCAGCTGGGAGGGCGGTCTGCTTCGAAGCAGAGACCTGCAGGCCAGAACCCCAATTGCTGCACTTCTTCCTGTGTAAATCTCAGGTTTGCTGCTGTGTCCATGCAAGAGACTGTGACTCTGTGTCAAAATTAGTTGTATTGTACAAAAAAGAGATGTACCTTTCAGTCTTTCTTTATTTTTGCTTTTCATTATCAAAACAGAGCAGTCAGGTTACAGTTTTACATTGTAACCATATGAAGTAAGGTTTTAACATCTGAATCCTCTTCAGCAAGCAGCATGTTGTAGCACTGATTTGTAAAACACTTCAATTTACAGAAATTCCCAGTTACAGCTTCAAGGCACAGGGATATGTACGTGCAAGACACACTTACAAACTCCTATAAATTACCCTTGTTGCAAACACTGCTGGGTCTTTGCCTGTAATTTAACTAAGGAACCCATTGCCACAGGCTGCCACTGAAACATACAGCTTAGGGAGGCTTTTGGAGAAGCTTTACATTTCTCACAAGCATTGACATTCTTTCCCAGTACTGAAATTAACCTGAATTAGAAAATGAAATGCAGCAAAACTAGAAATAAAATTGCCTGGACCGTTACCTCTTGCCCTTCGATATTAAAGATGATCCCCTAGTTAGGCTGAGAAAGGAATCTCTGTCCCAGCTCCACTGATAAAATGTTTGTTACTAGATCTGGTAACTGACTGATATTGCTGTGGGTGATGTGACTGTCTTTTGAAACCCCTCTTGCGGCCAGCTACAGAGACATCCTACTTGATGGGCTGTTTTTCTGTTACACTGCGAGCAACCTTATTCCTCAGATTTTGCCAAACCCCAAACAATAGGACAAGTGTTAGGCATCATGGTTCCGCCCCTCTCCTAAGCTGGTTAGGCAGCAATGACAGAAACCAAATGAAAGTCAGGCTAGAAACAGGAAACATCTGCTCCTATTTGTCTCACCCCCACTAAGACTTATCTTATTGCCCAATGCCGTGGATGTGCTGTGATTGAGAATCATATTGGAACAATAGCTCTGAGGGGATGCTTCACTTCGTAACTCCCCAGGGATGTGCCTGTAAACTGTATCGTCCGATTCTCTGGGAACGCTGAGTTACTAGTAAATGTTTTTTCACTCCAGTCTTTCATGCTGAAGTTGCTGTGGGAGGGAGGTATTGGGGACCTGGAAGGAGAAGTTTTGCAGTGACAACCACTGCTGTCTGCACAGTGGGTATCACAAGATAGAGGAAGGTTTGTCACTCACTAGTTCTCCTTTGTAGCCACTCAGGTTTGTTCACAGGAACTTTCTTTCTGAATTTTCTTGTTGATTTATGGCCTGGTGCTTGAGCATCAGGAAATACCAGCATATTTCCCTTTAAAAGTTTGCTTTAAAAGGATGGCTGTGGCAGTGTAGTAGTCGCTTCAGTTTTGGCCCTTCTTTTGTGGCTGATCTCAGCTTGGCAGGCATTAGCCGTATAATTGAGTATGTAACATCTTCCTTGCACAGAATTGTGAAGCTGCTGCGATTTCTTGGTTCTTTCTCAGTAAGCCAGGATTTTTGCACAGTCTTAAAAGACATGGAGGATTTCAGATAGTTGGTGGAATATTTTTATGTGAAGACAGCCTACCCAGCCCTCCTAAACTGATCTAGTGTCAGCTCAGTAAAAGGCAACAAGTCCTTGTGCTTGCATCGCTGAGTATCTGAGCAGATTCCCCTTACACAAAATGCCCGGTCACCCGTATTGGTCATGTTTTGTCCTTTGTCATTTCACACTTGCTTTTGTAGAGCCGTCTCATTTAGATGGTAATTTGTCTCTCTTTTGTGCCATGGAGAAAATTGGGCAATTGAATGTAAAAAAAATTTGTAAAATGACCTAATTCCCCTCTATGTTTGTAGTTGTGATGCTCCTGACACAAAGTCTGTAAAGGTAAGATGTACCTGTATGTCTGATTTGGAATGGGTTTGTTGTCAATCTTTAAATTAAGATAATTGTTAACTTTTCATTGTATATATGTTATTAAAAAAAAGTTAATATTGTTATATTAAAAAGCAAATTCAAGGAGTGTTTATTGTATTTCACTTCTGGAGCGGCACAAGGAAACATGGATGCATTTAGAAGGGAGAATTGCAGTGACAAGCTGTTTTGCTGCGTAAATCTTTGTTAAACTTGAATATCCACAGTGTACTTCAGAAAGATCTGTCAGTATTTTGTCTTTCCCATAGCTGCAGTTGGATGATTGTCTTTGAAGTAGAAGTTTGCTCTGCACGAATTCATCCCAGTCACCTTTTTGGAGAGAGTAGTTGTTACTCTAATTTTCTGCCAAGATTTGACAGTAGCATTTATCTTGGAGAAATAGGGAACAGATCCTTTCTCTTTTTGTGAAGAGAGACAGCAAACGTTGAAGAATTGTGCTTTTGAGAAAAGAGTTTTGGCGGAGTCATCGAGATGGAGGAATTTGGTGTGGTGGGAGCTCCGATTCCAGCAGTGCTCCGGCATGGTCCCTGCGGAGGGTGCTGCAGTCGGGCAGCATGTGTGCATGGCACGCCTTGCTGCTTGTGCGTGGCAAGGGCGGCGATGTGCTGCAGCGCTTGCCCTGCCAGTCACGGGGAGTCTTAAGGATACGTTTTTAGCGTCACCAACTCTCCCTACAATGTGTTGGCTCTTTCCTTCTCACGGCTCCATTATCTCATTACAGGACATGCCAGTTCAAGCCCTAATGTTCTGAATTAGTCTCTCCTGCCATTTCCAGCTGCTGCTCTTGAACCTCCTGCCACCCATCGTTCTTCTGCTGGTGTGGTTCAAATGTGCTTTACTGCAGCAACTAATTTATCCCTGTCTGTTATCAATTCAGAGGCCTTTTAAACTCAAGGGCCTTGGAGATATGGATATCAAAATAGTTACAAGGTAGAATTTAAGAGATGCTTACCATTTCTGACTCATTTTGCTTTGAGCTTGTATTGGTGAGTGTTGAGCACTCTGGGAAAACGCAATACTGAGAGACATAAAAATGGATTTAGGTGGGCAATTTTAATGTTAAAAATATGTTAAAAATACCATAATTGGTGTTTGGTACCCTGGGTGCTTCTTGCAGGAAGAGAACCTTTTGATCAGGAAAGATCTTAAAATGCTTAATTAGTACTGCATCAATCTTCTATCCAGACCTTTCACATGGAAGCTGCTGTTGTAAAAGGACTGCAGAAAAAGAAAAACTAAAATTGACAGTGCTGACGAGAAAATGGATTTTAAATGCCCTAGCCAGAGATCAGACAGAGTATGAATTTTTTTCATTGTTCTGAAAGACTTGTGTGTTTAAATTTTACTAGGACTGTTGCAAAGCATGTTCTTGTGTAAACTAAAATGTAAACTACAGGTAGTTCTTGCAATCGGGGTTAGTCTCCTCCATGTGCTGAAAGCAAGAAAATAATATTCTGCAAGGTTGTTAGATGAAATATATGCTAGAAAGTGAGCTGGTCGATTTGCTAACGTCAGTCTGGTCCTGAAGAGTTGGGAAGAGCAGAGCAAATACTGGGCAAATATTCCACCTATATTCTCTTTTCATTTTTAGGCTGAAAGAAATAATTGCTGTCAAAAATTGCCAGAAAACTCTGAACACTATTCTTTGCATCTTTCTGTAGGATCTGAGAGTTATCCCAGAAGCAGGTAATCACTTCAGATCTCTCGCCAGCTTTGCTAGGGAGAGAGAGATGGCATTTGCTTAACAGAGAAATCGGCTAGAACACTTGCTGTACTGTTGAGCCGTGGATCCTTCAGCTGTATCTCATGCTGCTGGGAGTGCGTGTAGGACTCTGCAAGTTCTTTCTCTGGTGGCTGCCCCAGCTGTATCTGAGCGCAATAAATTGAGCTTGGCAGTCCTCCTGCTGGAGTGAGATCAGCCTCTTACCTGTTGCTGCAGATGAGCAGGTGGAGGGAAGCTGTGATACACCCAAGGCCTTTGGAGTCGTGTGAGTAAAACCAGGACTGAACACCAGTATCCCAAGCCTGTGTTTTAGCAGAACGGCCGCAGTTTGTCTGAACTGTTGTGCATTTGGAGTTTTGGGTAGCTCAGTACCAAGGTGGAGGACTGTTAGCCTTGACTTTTAGTGTCAGCATGCAGCAGCCTGCCCTGGCTTGAAGCCATTTAGAGACATTCCTGCTGCACTCTGTGTAATTTCAGCCTGATGGAAATGGCTGTAAGGCAGTCCCACCTCTGCTGATCTTCAGGATTCCCCTGTCTGCAGCTTCTTGTGGTTGCTTTGAAAGCGAGTTATGTTTCCCATTAAGGGATAACAGCAACAATTGAGGCAATTAAGTGGAGTGGCATGGAGCTGGCAGCATGCAGGGAGCTTTCTGACTGAAAACAGCACAGCTCGAAGCCTCTCCCTGAAAGGCTGCCTGTTTGCTGTCTTTGTCTGGAAAAGGATCCAGTAATTCTTCTCTCCTTTACTCATTCTAAATGCCTGTTTACTTGCATAAATAGGAAGTGCTCCTGCTCCAGACAATCATGACAACCCTGCAGTAACTGTGGACTGAGATCAACGCAACTTGGTCATGGTTTCATTAGGTCCATGAACTTCAATCAGTGCTCAGTACCAGAGTATGTGCGGGGGGGAGACAAGAGAGAAGATGGGCAAGGGGAGAACCAGGTGTCTATATAAAGAGAAATAATCCACATTGTGACTATTTCTGCAGAGTCGTAAGAAAAGTAAAATTTCAGTTTAATTACTAAGCCACATCTGTTGGATTTTTAACCTAAATTTTAGTTGGCGGGGCACTGGAGAAAGGTGAAAGCTGGACCATTTGACCAACCGAAGTGTGAAAAACTGGGGATATGCAGGCCTGCATGAGGTTTTCCAAGTGTGGTTATGAGCTGCGGTTGCTGTTGTGCCCCATGCTTTTAAGGATGAAGCTGAGCTCTTCTGCCCCCCGCCCTCATTCTGTGCAGTAATGGGAACCTGTAAAACTGAAAGCCGAAGCCTGGGACGGACTGAGAAGCTCCACTTACAGATACCCGTCTGCCCAGTGGGAACATCTCATGCTCATCCAGTAGATGAGCCCATAGTCCCTTGGAAAGATACCTGAGGGTATCAGGCCAAGAGCTTCGTGTTCCCTTCTGCGTGTTGGTACAGCCGTACGCTCAAGGAAAGCACTTTCTCACCTGCTGGTCTGGCCATTTGAAGACTTACAGGTCCTTCTTTTGTGAAACCTTTCTTTTGAAGGGAGGGCCAAGTCTCAGCTGGGTGCTAGGCATCGTTAGTGCTGGGCGCCTTCGGCCGAGGGTGAACAATAGCCCCTTTGCCACACTTCATGCAGACAGGCAGGGGAAACGGTTCGAAGCAGAAAGGAGCGTAAAACGAGATCCAGGAATCCAGCAAGGCTGCAGCGGAGGAGCAGACTGCTAACTCGCAGCATCTGTCTTTGCCAAGTGAGTAAGTTACGAACTGTAAAGCAAGAGAAAGTGGAAGATCCTTTCACAAATAATAAACACTTGTTTGTCTCAGATTAAATGCAACACCTTTACATGTGGGCTCCAGCTGGCCGTAAATAGATGCACCTTGCACGGCCGTTATCTTCCTTGCCAATGAGAAGATTACTGGACATCCATCTGCTTAAAGGTTAATAACCTGTTTTTAAAAAGAGGAAGAAAAAGGCAAATCTGTTTAGTTTACAGGAAGAAAAAATTGTTTTTCATTAAAACTGCCCGAACTTTGCCCTGCCTCGGTGTCGTATTCTGCAGCAGAGAAGGAAAGCGTTAACCTACATGCTGTAGCCACATCTCCTAGAGAGAAATTTTTCCATGTGTTTGAAACAACTCCCATACTGATGGTAGGGAAGTGCAGCTTCAGAAAAAGAATGTGTATTTCTAATCTGGGTCCTGCCACTATCTAGAGTTTATGGAGAGACTTTTTAGCTCTTTGGCAACATTCAGGCCAGGAGCAGTTTCTGGTGTAAACCCATATAACTAGGATGTTACTGAACCTGGCTTTAGGCTCTCAACAGCCTGAGCTTTGCCAACAGCTGGAGAATCTGGCTTTGAGTGCTTGGGGAGGGAAGGAATTTTTCTCCTACAAGTGAGAGGAATGGATAAGCTTGTAACAGCACCTGCATCATCCGTTTCTTTGTGAGATGGAAGCCAGCCACGCTCCATCTGAACTGAGCCGATGGAATGGCCGGAGGGGCTCTGCGGGTCTCGGGGGGTTGCTGACGGCCGCTGGGCACCTTCTCGGCTCTGCCCAAACACCACATCTGGGTGGAGGGGCTTGGGCTCTTCCTGGTGCCGGGGGCTCTGTGGAGTCTGAGGGAGAGGCAGTCTCAGCTGAGTGTGTTCGTGGAGCGGCAGCAGCAGAGGGGCCCTCCCGGAGCCCCGTTTTCCCTATGCTGCGCTGCGGCAGGAGCTGTATCCTGGGAACCCACGGAGCCGAGAGGAGCACCGCCTGCCCACGCGGGGCCGGGAGGGGAGGGAGTGTGGCTGGAAGGTGGGCAACGGGGTGCTGCCAGCCCCCGGTGCCTTCCCCTCGGAGAGGCCCTGGCTGGCAGGGAGCTGGCTGGTGGGGCCATCCTGTCCTGTCCTGGGCCGGGCTGCTGACTGGTGACCATCGCATTGTACGGGGAGAGGCAGCAGCCCACGAGCTGCCACCTGTTGTTAATCTACCCCCGGCTAATCCATTCTGCACTGTGTCAGCAGTTCAAAAGGGCACTGTTAGTATTTTTTGCCAACTTCAATTAACGTGAGATTTCGGAGGCCCCTCTGATCACATTTCATCTGTCATGAGTCAGGAACAAACCAGCCGGATTGCAGTGGAGAGGAGAGGAGAGAAGGAGTTTATTGCAAACCAAAACAACAACAGTGTTTGTGCCCCCTCAGCTGGGAAGCGGGGTCCTTCCCCCCCGTGCCACTCCTTTCAGAAACGAGAAAAATAAAAACTAGCGACCAGAAATTCCAGTGTGTGCCCCCCCCCAAAAAAAAAAAAGCAAAAAAAAAAGCTGCAAGTGCAATAATTTACTTCAAAAAAAAAAAAAGGTAGAAAGAACCAAGCTGCAAGACTGTTTGTTCTTTTTTAATATTCCGCTGTAATGAACTGGTAATACATGGCTGCATAGCAATATTGCATGGCACAAACCTCACATGGCAACATTTTTTAATTAATTTTTTTCTTTTTTTTCCTGAACTTTTAAAAACTTTCTTATTTCTTTTTAACATGTTCTACCCCAGACTGTTAAGCTAAAGAAAAAAGAAAAAAGTTTGCATTTATACAAGGTTACAATATTTTACAACAAAAAACCCAGTAATAGTGATTGAGGTTTGTTTTCCTTCTTTCTCCCTGTCTCTCTTTCAAACACTGCACACCTAAACCGATATATTATTACACATTGAAAACTGTCCTTCAAAATCAGTAGTATAAAAGTCCTAGCTCTACCTACCTACCTAGCTATGGGGGAGGTGGGGAACCGTGTTACCAGCAAAGAGTTAAGGGGGGTGCAAGGCCGCTCCCTCGCCTCCTCCCGAAAGGGCTGAGTGGCTTCCCATCCGATTCCGCCCCCCCTTCCCATTTGGGTTTAATTTCTCCTTCGGTCTGTTTGCTTTTTGCTGTGTCAGTCAGAGCAGCAAAATAAACACGGGACTCTGCCTCTGCTTGATTATTTTTCAAACCTTTTCCAGGAAAACTACCTTTTTGCCTTTGTTTGTTTGGAGAGTGTTGTACAACGCGCTACCCGCTCTGGGAAACAGGGGAATGCGCCTCGCCGCCCCGAAGCACCTCTGCGGCCCGAGGAGCCGGCTCGGCGCGATGGGGCGGCGAAAGCCACGCGTGCTGCAGCTCTGCGACCTCGGGTGTGACACGCTGCCCCTGCCCGTCGCCTTCGCCTAACACCTTGCCCGCGGCTCAGGCCAGGCGTGCTCCAGCACGGATGCACACTCCGATGGGGACGTGTGTTCCAGCACAGACACGTGCTCCGGCGCAGATGCGCGTGCGCTCTCATGCTGCCGTGGGCTCCAGGCGAGAGGGAGCTGGTTCTCCTTCACCCTGCTGTCTTGGTCCTCTCTACTGGTGGTCTCTACCCAGGCAGGCGCCAGGACAGCGAGAGCTGAGCTGGGTCGGGTGTTCGAGAGGCGACAGCTGGAGCCCAGGCGGCAGTGCCGGCAGTGGGCGATGCGCCTGGGGGGGGGCTGGCCTGGCCCCCGTCTCGCTCCCCTCCTCGCCAGTTTGGTCAGGCACAGCAGCCCTCAGAGCCTGGACGCCGCAGGGCCCAGCGAACCCCGAGCCTGGTTCACCGCTGGTTCGCAGCTGCTGCCGAAGCACCGACTGCTGCCCGCAGGCAAGAAGAGCCCCCGAGCAGTCGGCAGCGAGGGGCACCAGGCCCCCCTGTGAGCCAGTGCCAGGAGCTTGTGCTGCTCTCACCGTCGCCTCCTCCTAGTCTCAAAGCTTGGGGACATCTCTCTGGTGTTTCTAACCACAGGCAACGCGAGGCAGCCCCTCGTAGGGTACCTGCCAGGTACCAGGTACCAGGTACCAGGTACCAGGGCCAGGACTGCTTGGGAGGAACATTCTCCTCCCCGGAGAGGGCAGCTGGGAGAGCCAGCACCCACAGAGGATGCCACCCCGGGCACAAGCGCGGTGGGTGTCAGGGCAGTCGGGGCTTGTGAGGCGTTTTGGCGGTGGCCGGGTATGAAGCTTGCAGCTTCAAAGGCAAGTCCAAGCCAGGGAATTGCAACTCAATGTATGGACAGGAGTAAAATACTAAATAAGAAATAAATAGAGAAGAAACTCATAAATAGAGCTGAAAGGTATTAAAATAATAATAATTAAAAAAGGCATCATCGTGGTAACTGGAGATTGCAAGAACAGCACTGACCCTGTGACCCTTAAGAAATGCAGTAGCCGCAGGTTGGCTAGATTAAGATACATATATATATATATATATATATAAAAGTATATATATATTTATACAGTTTTTCTTGTTAATTTAACAGCTAGTTTAAAAAAACTTTTAAATTAATTTAAAAAGGTGTGTAAGTACAGATGCACCTAACTTAAAAACCGCCTGAATGGCTGCATTCAGAGGCTTCTGAGCGGTAGCGCCTGCCAGCGTGACCCAGAGTGGGCACGAGGGGCTGTGCGGGTGAGTGCCAGCCTGCTGCCAGGAGACTCCTCTCTCTCCAACAGCACATGGGATACAGCGCTTAATTCTCTGGGCTGTTAAACACCTCAGGTGAAATCCTGGCCCCAAGGAAGTCCATGAGGAAAAGCTACCCCATAACTTCAGTAGGGATGCAGCTGAGCTCTTGAGTGCCTATGGCCCTCCTGCCTTCGGTACCTGCAGGCCACACGGCCCCGTCTGTGTGTGCCCACCCCACCGCCCGCTCCTCAGCTCTGCCTGGTGCTGATCTGCCTTGTGGGAAACATCCCTGGGCTGCCGGGGCAGCGGCCATCACAGGGTTGCAGCCTGACCGCGGGAAGCATCGCGCTTCCCAGTGTACCTGGGAGAATGCTCTTGGCACCACGCCCAGCTGCCTGCACAACATCTGCTGGAGAAACCCCCTCCTGCCAGCGGTGCCCGGGTTGCCCGGGACCCTCCGTGGCTTCAGGGGTGCCCGGTGGGGGAGTGGCATACACCTCTGACTGGTCGGCATGATTCTGTCTGGTTCAGCAACCAGCATCGCTTTTAGCACCTAAGCTATCGTGCGTGATGGCTCAGCTGAATGTTTAGGCTGGGGCAGGGGTCTTGGCTGCTGGTGGTGGGAGAGGCCCTGGCCGTACACGTGGTGTGGTTAGATGCGTGCCGGTTCCCTGTGAGTGCCAAGGAAGGCATCTCTTAGCATGTCTGAGGAGAGAAAAGAGACAGCGCACAGGTCTTTTCTTATTCCAATAAATATGTATTACATCTGATCTAGCAATGGTGTATCATTTACGTAGTGTAGGGCAGTCTAGGTACTACAGAGATACTTGGATGCCTTGTTAACCCGAAACCTGAAGTTTGGTTGTAGCTTATTTGGAGCCTTTTCTAAGACCACTAAATATTCCTGGACCTTGAACTACAAGATCCCTTAACACTGAGCAGGAGGAGAGAGGGCAGGGTGACACACAAATTTTTATGGGAGCAAAACCCTGTAGTTCCTTTGCGAATCTCAGAGACAGCTGCCCCAGCTGAAGCAGAGCCTGCATAGCCACGCTGTGTGGGTGACGGTGCTCAGCTGACCTTCAGCTTCTCCTTGGGGATAATTCAGGGGAGTAAAAGCATGTTCCAAAATTATTCATAGCACTACGAGGTCATTGAAAAGCTTGGAAAAGGTTTAGCCTTGCGAAGGAGATCGTACTTAACAGTGCTGTGCAGGGAAGAGCGCAGGGAGGGAAAACCGGAGGAGAAGTATTGGTTCAGACAGACCAGGCATGTTCTGGTGTCTCCTGCTTCCTCTGCAAGGTGCAGAGGAGCTGAGGTGGCTGGAGACGAGGCACCATCACCTCATCTAGTCGTGGGTCCCTTCCCAGGACTGTCTTCCTGGCAGAGGAGCCCGCAGCGGCTGTGTGCAGCGGGGCCCTGGGCAGGGGCTTCAGGGAGGGGCTGTCGCTGCACATATCTGACCCCAGGACAAGGTGTGTGAGGAATTCGGTGGCCTCACGCAACCATGGCCGTGTGCTAGCCCTTGAGCTGTTTCTCAGAGCAGTCTCTTTGGGGGCCTGTGGATTTACACAGCAACGGTACTGCCCTCCCATAGCTGCTGTCTCTAAATTGAGGACGGTAATTCCTGACCCAGTGAACGCCAGAGGAAACATTTTGCTGCCCCACCGTGCACATGAGCCTCAACATTGACCGCGGCAAAGCCAACCCCATGCGCTCCCCGGGGCAGCCAGCCGTGCTGGGAAGCTCCGTCTGCTGGGGTGCACCTCCCGCCGAGTGGCCAGAGAGCTGGCAGAGACACCCAGTGTGGTGGCACTGTGCCGTGTTGGGAAGAGGGGCATCCTCTTCACAGGCCTCTACGGCTCTGTGCTTCACCTCAGACTGAGAGGTGGAGGGCAAGCAGGGTAGAAGGAGACGGGATAACGTTGCCTTCTTTCTGTCCTAGGGTATCTTCTCAGCCCTGTTCCCCGTTTGGCTGTGGGAAGCTCTGACTCCTGCTAAGAGGACGGGAGCAGCCTGAGGGGTGTCTCTTTGCTGGTGCCAGAGTCCCCATCCAGTCCCCTACCCAGGGCAGAACAGATCTGAGCAACACTGTCGACAAATTAGGAGGGGAAGTTCTGGGGTTTTTTTTGTGTGTGTGTGTATGGGGGGGTGAGAAGATGGGGGGAGCTGCTGAAATGCCAGCGGGCTCTTGGCTCTTTGGAAAGGCAGATCTGGTGTCAGAAAAAGGAGCAGGGAGAAAAAATGCCCAGATTATTGGGGAGGTGGCGGTGAGAGGGGACGTATCCCAACCCAGATGTCACTGGAAGAGATGATGCTCCACAGCCTTCCCTCTCCCCGCCTGATCCCAGGAAGCCGGGAGCTGCCGCATTCATGCTGGAAACACTCCACTTACGTTAACATATGTACTTTATATACCTAGGGTGGCTAAAAGTGCTGCATTCACATCCCCGAGGAGGCAACTGCTGTCTGGAGTCCAAGCGGATGGATTTATTCGGCTGTCCCCGTGTGCACTCTCCGTGTCTCGCGGGCGCTGGGCTGCAGCCCTGTCATGTCGCCCAGGAGATCGCGGCGCTGTGCTCCTTTGCTTTCATCCTCAGGGCAGCGATGCTGGAGGTCTTGCGGTCCGGCTCGCTGTTCAGCTCGTAGCCGTTGAGGCCAGGGCTCATCCCGGCCGTGCCAAAGAGGCCACCCATGTGAGTCTGTCCCACGTGGCTGCCGGGGCCGGAGACGCCGAGGAACTCGGAGACGCCGCCGGCTGCGTGGGGGTGAGCATGGGGGGACATGCAGGAGGGCACTGTCTCGCAGGGGACGACGCAGGCAGGCACGGGGGACGCGGCGCCGTTGTTGCCGATCCAGGAAGGGTTCTGGATCTGGAGGTGGGAAAAGAAGCATCAGGACTGCCCTGTGAGGGACGTGACCACCAGCCCGCCCTCCTGCCCCAGCTCGGGGCGGCTTTGCCTCTTTGCACCGGACGGACGGACGTGCCTGTCGGCGCTGAGCTGCCTGCAGCCCCCAGCGCTGCTCTCGCTGCTCGTTGCCCGTCGAGGGAGCATTGCCTGCCCCGCCGTAGAGCAGAGCCCTGTGGGGCCGTGGCACGGCCGTCTGGGCTCCCACAGCGCCAACTCATTAAACGAAATTGCAGAGGCAGGGAGGGGGGCCCAGTTCGTGCCAGCGGGAGTAGGTGTGCTGCGGCGGCGGGGCCGGGCGAGCAGGATGAGCGCAGGGAGGAGGTGAGCAGCTGGCTGCAGCCAGAGAGCAAAGGGCCCTTCATCCCGCCGCCCTTGGGCCCTCTCTGATCTCTTACCTCCTGCAAACTGCTTTTCATTTTTTTTGATCTCCAGGGCTGGGAGAGGAGGGCAGTGTGGAGGGAGGGAGGAAGCAGTGCGAGTTACAAAGGCAAGCAAAGGGAGTGCTGAAAAGGCTGCTGAGAGTGTCCTCTGCTTGAAAAGCTGCTTTGGCATCTCTCAGCTGTTTCATAAGGGCTTCTTGTTCGGCTCGGGGGAGACGCCAAGCAGGAGAGAGGTCATACGCTCTGGGCTGGGCGGCGGGGGAGCTTTGGCTGGGGAGGCAGCAGGGGCATCGGGGGAGAGGACTCCCGGCAGATCTGCGAGGACAAGTCGGGTTCAGAGCATCACGCCTGCGAAACTGCACCCTCGGGCAAATCCTGGGTGGCGGGGAGTGGAGTCGGCAGGAGGGAGGGAGCGCTTTGCAGGGGCGCAGCCCAGCCCTCGAGCTAACGAACGCTAACGAAAGCCCGTCTGAAGGCAGCGTTGTGAAATGGGGACTGGCCCACTGCTTGAGGCTGCTGATGTGACAGGTTTCCCAGGATGGGAGGTTAAGAAAGGAGGGAGCTGTGTCACCTGCCTCCCGGGCCAGGGCAGGAATGTTCTCCACAGCCCCCAGGAGCAGCCCCAGATACCCCAGCAAGGCTGCTCCAACCCTTCCCTTGAAGCGCAAACCTGTGAGACCCCTGGGAAGCATTCCCAGACGTCACTGAGTGCGCAGTGGTACCGCAGCCCATCGCCGGTAGACGGCTGGGGGAATTTGCTGGGGGAGAAATGCTTTTGTCCAACCTCCTGAAGAAGGGGCATGGAAACCTAGGCACGGCAACACGAAGCCTTCCTGGGAACCACTGTTTTTCAAGCTTTCAGGACCTTTCCCAAATCGGTGGGAAGTTAGTGGGCAGCAGCACACGTGATGGGGGAAGGACAGTGCAGCAGCATGCGCTGAGCAGGGTGACCTGTGCCCAGGGCTGGGCTTGGTGCCTGCGTTAGAGATGGCTGCACCGGGCCAGGGTGTGAGGGAGCTGGGCAGGACACCCACCTAAATAATTTCTGGCCCTTCAGTGTTTGGTAACGTAACTGCAGCCCTGGTGCTCTTACAACCCTCCCTGAGGGCAGGCGGATGAAGAGGAGAAGCAAAGCGTCACTTGCCGGGCAGCGGGAGCAGAGGCGGTGTGTCCAGCAGGCATCAGGACAGACAGACTGGGGGGGG
>Ga0065711_1005637_pt1 | contig 19601 bp, 12 predicted proteins | sample Hoacrofraction12_FD_59098 | JGI IMG/M metagenome (GOLD analysis project Ga0065711, IMG submission 59098) | Hoatzin crop microbial communities from Cojedes, Venezuela - Epithelial fraction 12 v2 (version 2) | ecosystem: Host-associated > Birds > Digestive system > Esophagus > Crop | place... | reverse complement strand
CCCAGAGGCGCTACCACCATCACTGATTGGCTTGGCCTTGGCCAGCGGCGAGTCCGTCTTAGAGCTGGCTGTCACTGGGTTTATCAGACACAGGGGAAGCCTCTCGCAGCTTCTCACAGAAGCCACCCCTACAGCCCCCCCCACTACCAAAACCTTGGCATGCAAACCCACAACATACATGATACAGTCAAGGGCAGTTCTGTGCTTTATCAGTGCCACATCTCCTTTTTGAGAAATGCCATTATTTTCATCTCCTGTTAAAGGTTAGAAAAAGTACACAGTATTTTACATCTCAGATTAATTTCTACATTTTAAAGTAGACAGATAACTTGTTTCCTATTCATCGAGCTGCATAGAATATTTTCAGGTTTCAGGTTTGACATTGGCAAACGCTTTTCAAGATAGCATTAACTGATTGAAATGGTTTAGAGCAGGGGGTTTGATTGTGCAAGTTCTGTGTGTAAGTTTGTTTTTTCTCTTTATACAACAAAAATCCAGAATTAAGATAGAGAGAGAGAAAAAAAAAGATGAGATGGAATTTGCTGTGTCTGGGATAAATTTGTCTGGTGAAGGGAAAGAAAGAAAACAGCCCCAATACTGCACATAATTTTAGCAGTAGCGTAAGACCCAGCAAAAATGAATTAGTGTTGAACTCGAGTTTGTTGCTTCTAACTGCCCCTTCTGGTTGCTCAGTGTTGCAGGGCAAGGAGATAAGGAGAACCGGTTAAAAAGGACAGAAGAAGTGAGGAGACATAAGCTGATAGAAAGAAAATGTCCTGGGAGCATCAGGGCGAGTAGCAAGGACTCGTGTCACATGTCCCAAGTAAACTTTGGGATCAACCTGCTTTCGGGAACCATCAGTCACCTCTTAGAAGATGAATGACGAAGGCTCAAAGAAATGCCTGATAGTGCATTTTTTAGGTTTTGGGAAAAAATGGAGGTATCAGACAGGGAAGCAAAAAATAACATCTGTACTTCCCATGTGCTATCTCTTCTAACCATCACTGTAGGCACTGTGGCCAAGCAAGTTGTCACCAGCCACACACCATTAATATTGGCTACTCAGATTTTTGGGGTTTTTTGTGCCTCTCCTCTCCACATGTGCTAGGTGACCCTTGTGTGCCACATTCAAAAAAAGTGCAAAAGCTGGTTCCAGAAGCCAAGAAAGGCTGGAAATGCTTCGGGTTTGTGGCTGGCATGGGATGCTTGGCAGCAGTGAGCAGCCAGGGGCTGGAGGGCAGGTGCTGTGCCCGTCCCAGGACTGTGAAGGGTGGCCCATTGATGGGAGTGTACCAAGGGGTGTGTGCCACTGGGGCTGGCAGGGCTCTTGAGCAAGCCCTCGTTAGGGGAGCAACAGGAGCTGCAGTTAATGAGGAGGTGAGAGCTCCCAGTTCAGCAGCACGTCCACTGTGAAAGAAGGTGGTGTGCGGGTAATTCCTATTGGAAGGTCAGGGACAGATATAAAGTAAAGAAACAGTTCATCAGTTTCATTAAAAAATGTTTCAGTCCCAGGCCATGGCTCCCCTGGTAGTTTCACTAGCAGCTCTGATTGATGCAATCAGTGTAATTAAAGTGATTGTATCACTCGTAGCAGACCCGGTGTCAGCAGGGCAAGAGGCGTTTCCAGTGGTGGTGACCTGTGCCTCGCGGTGCCTTTGACTGCCCGAGCTGAACTGGCAGCTGGTGGAAAGCTGATGTGATGCCTTACACCGGGTTTCAGTCACGAAAGCAGTTAAACAGGCAATGCTCTGTGCTCCAGTGACCCATCTTGATGAGGATGCTCTGTCATTTGCTGCTTCTCAGGTTAAAGCCTTCACTCACCCGGTGAAGGAAAAGCAAAAATGCCAGTCGCAAACAGACAGGAAGGTTAAGCTGGTTTTGACCCGTCCTCTACCCGGCGTGCTCATTAACCCCCAGTGGCACCTCCCCACGGCACGCCGCAGTGGAGATGGCTCCCGGGAGGGTCTCCCCGTGGGCTGCAGTGAAGCAGGGCTCCCCTGGCTGCAGCAGGGCTGGATCGCCCCAGATGTGTCTCCTGCCGTGGGCAGGCAAAGTGGGCAGACGGTCAGGCACTTAGGCCAATGGGACCATTTGGGAATGCTCAAATATTCTGAATAGCACACACACTAACTAAGAAAATCCAAAGACCAGCTTACAAATAAGTCAAAAGTAGCCAAAAAAGTATTCATAATAAATAATTTCATTAGCTGTGTAACCACGCAAATAACACTATTTGCTATGAAAATTAGAGGTGGATTGCATAGACTTTGACAGCAGGTGAGTTGCTTGCTCCATCTCCAGTTGTGCTTTCAGATCTTTGACTCTAAACGCTGTGCAGCATTATGTTCTTCTGCAGCTTATATCCCTGAGTATTTTCAACAGTTCTTTTAAAAAGTAACATAAGAGTTATCATCTCATCTCAGTGTGAATGAGGTTGGTAGGTGCATGAAAATGACGATAAACTGCCTGATGTTAGAAAACAACAAATCACAAAGCTTTCTACTGCATCAGTATGTACCTTCCCCTTGCCAAAAGAATAAGTAAAATTGTCTGAAGGAAGCGGCAATCAGGCTGGATCTCAGAGAGAAGTGTCCAGCAGGGTGAACTTTTCAAAGTACCGCTACTGATTTTACAGCTATTAAAAACTGAGGCATTTCTTAAAATATCCTCACCTTTTTTATGGTACCCTTATTTCAGACTAATTATTTATGTAAAATTCTGAATGAAGAATGCAGCATTCGAGGAACTCATGTTGAGTTACAGTAGTTAGTCCAGTGATATTAAAATGAAACAGGACCAACTTTGTAGGGGGCAATTATAACACATTACGGTGTGAATTGCACACTGTGATTAAACTCATAGGAGGTACTCAGCAGCAGCATTTGCTTTGAAAGGGGCACTGATTACCATTTGTACTATGCATTTTGGTAATCAGAAATCATTATGGAAGATATTACACCGACTAAACAAACACCCCCTTAGCAGCATGAGATATACAATTGTGGTGTTTTTTTTAAAGTAGCCTTATGCATGTAAATAAGTAATTCTGCATGGGACTAGCACTTGTTCAGCACATCAAATCAGTATGCTGTCAGGCTCCAGCAGGACCATGTGCTGCAGAATGAATGGCTTAAAGTTAAAACGCCTCCTGGGGTTGGGTTTGTCTTTCGTGTCTTAACTTCAGTCTGGTTGCAATTACATGATAAACCATCATTTACTTGTGATTTATAACAACAGCCTTGTGAAAGAATTAAACTAGCAAGAGGTGTTAACATTTACTTTGGAAGTCCTGAGTTATTTCTATTAAATGGCATTCCCTAGGATTTAAGATAGGGGAGTCTTAAGGTTCTTACTGCCTATAAAATACTAATGGGCCTGTGTTGCAAAGGTACTATATTGTTCCAGCATGTTTTGACACCTAATATTTTAAGGGATTTGGAGAGAGTTCTTGTATCATGGCATTAACCAGTTTTATTAAGGCATTTTGCCACTGATTTCTGAGGGCATTTCAAACGTGCACATGCAGAAGCATGGGGATTTTGCAGTGCTGCGTGTCCCTCCTGGCCTGGGGCCGCGTCTCCCCAAGTGCAGTGGGTTTCATTGCAAAGCAGCAGAGTCGAGTCAGGCTGACAATGGATCCCACCCGCAGTTCCTCAAAGCAAAACTTTGTCTTAAGCTAAAAGAAACCAAATAGCTGCTCACTCGAGGATTTCCTTCTTTCTTCTTTTCTTTGATAGGATGTAATCTAGAGAAAGTGTCATGTTAATCCCACAACATTTCTGGCAGTCAGGAACTATGTGACTACTTTAAAGATGCAAACTCATCTTCACTGTATCTTGATCATCTCCCCTCCTTTTCATCCTGCCATACCATTTTGATTGCTTAACATAAGGTCTAATGTCAAGTAATAATAAAGCAATTACAAGAAATACAGTACATTCAGAAGTGCATTAAGCAAGAACTAAATTAAGGCACACAATTAACAACAACAACAAAAAGATGCATTCAGGACAAAATGTTTTAACCCCTATATTTCTTCCAACATTAACTACATTGGCATTAACTCAAAACTGCTAGGGGAAAAAAATACAGATTACAAGCACCGACGCAGTAGGGCTTTTAGTCATTTATGTAGGGAAATTCACAGATCTGTCATGCATGATCCTTTCTATATAGTAATATACGCAGTTTAAACTGTCATGCTATTTTTTTTTTTCCTGTCTGTCTGGTCCAATTATTAGAAAATTGTACTCAAGAAGGCTCTAATAACAACATGAAACAGCTCAATATTTCAAGTTGCCAGTATTTTTTCTCATATTTGTTCTCTTTAATTAGAGAGCATACCAAGTTCCAACTGCAGGACCCAGGCATTTATTAAGTGATAGAGAAGCAGCACTATTTTATTGACTAATTCCCCAGGCTTTTATTATGTTTCCTAGCAAAATGTGATTTATAGGAAAGTTAATAAAGGTATCCTCAGCTACTGCACCTGGAGACAGGACATCTACAAGGGGAAGACATTTAGACTAATAAGTGAAATCACAAATCTGGGAGCTGAAATTGGATTTTATTTCTGGGACTGCAGCAGAGAACTGATGCAAGCTTGGGCATTTAACATCTCCATTCTTAACTGGTTCTGTTATAAAATGAAAGTAATAGTTTCTCTGGATTTTCAGAAACATTATGCTGACTCCAGTACTTAAAAATTTTTAAAGTTTTAATGCTGAAAAACATCATTAAAGTATAGTTTCCTCCCCACAAATGCTTGACACTCTTTTTTCTTTACCTCATTCCTGAAGTGAAACTAACTGCTTGAAAACTGTAGGCTGTTCCCAAATTCTTGTTATATTTTGACTGATTTTTTTTCCTTTTTGTGGCATTTCCTTCATCGTTTGTGTAGGAGCTGAGCATTGTGCCATGGGGGCATTCCGTGGGCTCTGCTGACGCCTGCAGGGTGGCACCAGGACAGAGGCACGCTGGGGAGGTGGTCCCCAATACATGCGTCAGTTCCAAATCCAGCTATAACAAAAATCATAGCACAAGAGAATTGGACAAATGAAATTTAAAATAAATGCATTGATTCTAGTTCTTAATAAGGTTAGGCATGCAATTGTGGGATGACTAATTTGTGTGCCTAATTACCATGATTGTATGTGCAAATCAAGTAATTATGGAAGTAAATAACCATAATCAGTTATTTTCATGGGTAATTATTCAATTTTATGCACAATGGCAATAATTGGGTGTGCAAATTAAGCATGCAATTGTGCATGCATATTCAACACACACTTGTGTGTCTAATCTTTTCATAAATCACCCTTTTTTCTAATCAGGATTTTTGTGATTTCCTATCTGTTACTCTGGTGTAGCTTTCCTGGGACATTATTGCTAGGGGTAAGGATTTGGAAACTGTTCTATTCTGAACCTTCCTGACTTCTTAGTGGTTAATAATTCTTCATTGCAAATGGATTGCTCTCCTGAAAGCTGGCTGTTTCTTTCTTGTTGTTAGCATAGGTACACTTTCTCCTAATTGAGAGGGGAATTTCTAAAGAGAAAAAAAATAAAGAGACTGAAATAGATACATTCCATCTTTTCTTAAAATTTAAAATATGTAATTTTTTAACCTACTAAGAAGACTGCAAATGTTTGGGGGGAGGGGGGTTGTTTTCGCTCATATACACAATTACCTTGGGTTTTTAGACATGAACAATAGCATCTTTGACATCAAGAGGGACTTCATGCTGCACTGCATCAGAGGAGATGTCCCAAAGCTGCCATTAAAGGCAAGGAACACACTGTACCTGCTTGCTTGCCACACAGGTCTGATTTACAAAGCACTTTCACACTGACCTAATTCAGTTCCTACTTAAGACATGTAGAAAGAAATCCCATTGACCTCAATACAAGAAAAGTTTATCACTGCCAAGCACTTCTAAAAATGTCACTCCATTTTTCTGTCCCAAGACCTAAATTTGTAGGCATATAATTATCTTTAAGCATATATGCTCAAATTCTTCTAGCTCCAGGAGCCTGAAAGACATTGTTGACTGTGATATGCCAGTCCCCAGACACCAGGTTGGTTATTTCAGTGTCTTTCCAGTGATGGTCTGTCCCAAGCGAAGTTGCTGGGCTGTCCCCAAGTCCTGCCTGTGGTCAGGATAACAGCACACACAGCTCGGCCCAGACTGACAGTGTCTATTTAGGAGCCAGTGCCAAAGGAGCTGTTATTTATCACTATCTTTCCTCCCCTTTTCTGCCTGCACAGGGAGGCACAGGAAGCACCCTGACTTCAGTCTGCCTCAGGAAAAGTGTCTCACTGGTCTCTTTAACCAAGGGATTTAATTTCCATAGTTTGTCTTTTGTGTCCCTTTTTGTTCCCGATAGATATCCCCTGCCTCATTGACGCTAACCACGCACCATCTCAGATGTTTTCTAACTAAGCGGAGGAATTGCTGTCGAAAAGGAGCACAACCATTTCGTGGTGTTCAGCGTCAACTGCAGAGGCTCTGCATAGCGCATGATAGCAATTCCTACCGCCGGTCCTGGGGGCATCCAGCCAGCACAGCCTCTCGGTCCCAGCCCAAACCATCACCAAATCAGAAAGGATTTCCTAGTGGGCAGAACCTGACTTTCTTTGTGGCTAAAAAAGGTGACGACAACAGCAACCAAAAAAAACCACACCCACCTGTTTTGATATTTCAAAGGAAAAGCTTTTTCATTTCATTTTTTAGCTACAAAGTGACTTTTCTCAGCATGGTATGGTTTCTTATGGTAAAAGGCTAGAAAGGTCAAAACCAGAAGACATCTTGTTTGCATTAAAATGAAACGTCTTCTTCCTGTGCAAAGCATTACTCCCAGCTATTTCATTTCATGTGGAATTTTTAAATTTTAGGTTTTGAAGCATTCTGAAATGAAAAAAAGAAAGACTACAAAGCAGACCTTTGTATAAAACAAAGCTGGTTTGCTCAGTGTTTTCCTGGCAGCAGTGTCAAACCAGTGTCACTACTGGGCTTCCCAGCTCACGACAAAACCTGCTGCCTCTTGCAGAGGTGCAGCACTTTGTCTCCGAGGCCGAACTGTCTCAACTCTACATAATGTCACGCTTCACCACGCCGATCTTTCCAGTCAACCGTGAGCACTTTCTGAGCTCTTTCCCTCTGCAAAAGAGATACAGAGGTGTCTAGATGTTTCTTGATGTGTCATCTTTAATCACCAGACTAGCTTGGCCTCCTATTTGATATGCCCATCAGAAAGGTGCATGCTCAGTTCTTCATTTCACTTCTTTGAGAAGTTTTGTTATTTATTTTTTAAAGATAGAAGGAAGGAGAAACTTTCTTTCCATAAGAAGTTTAGTCACACCTTCAGGTAAGGGCTGTTATTTTTAAATTGTGTATGTCCTATTCATAATACTATCACCTTTAAATACACACATACAGAGACAAAATAATTTGGAATTATAATCTCTAGGAGAAGATAGTTTTCCAAATATCTATAAATGAGGACAATTGTGCTGGGTTCCTACATAGCAATATGGCCACTGAAGTTGAAGTGGAGAGATACATCAATAACTATAAACAATAAACACTGGATGTTGTCATTTTACAATTCTGCTGACTTCACAGAGCTGCAGCTGCCTTACGGAAAGTCTTGCTAAATGTTTCTTTGTGTCAGAACAATTCTGATTGTATAGCCTATATTTTCCATATTTCCTTATCCTTATTCCAAGTTACTGGAAGCATTTGCATTAAAAAAGTATCTTTGTTTCTTAAGAGTTCATCTGTTTCACTGCTTATCATGCACACGCTGAGAAAATGAGATCATCAGCAACAAGCAGCGCCTGTTTCCCCACGTTAGGAAGCCTTCTGCCGTAATGAAGAGGAGCGACCTGGAGATCATACCTGACTTGATGCCCAGCCTTCTGCTTTTTCAGACAGTCAGAGATACTGCTCCAGCCTGACCGGATGTGACCTTGGGGAACGCTGGAGAATTCAGGACAAATTGGAATTTCAAGTAATTTATTTGGAGTTAAAATAGTACTCTGGCCATTCATAGAAATCTTCTCTTTGAAGAGGTATTGATCTCAAATGATGGCAGGATAAGCAGTTGAACAAGAGTTCTAGAAGGCTGGTTTCAAATGCAGTTCTTCCTTAGAAATAGGGAGATACGGTAAGTTTACACTCATTCTGGAGCCTTTTCTGAATCACCTCTGGGTGGGGAGGCTGGGCTATGGTTGTCGCAGTGATTTGAGGATGCTACCAGGTATAATTGCACTGCACAAAAATGTGTTACATTGCTGCTGCTTCTATTGTGGGAACACTCCCAAAGTCCAGAGAGAGGCAGTTCAGCACAGTTCTAGACCAGCAATTAATGCCATCGAAAGCAACACTGTAAACAGAGAGTGTTTGGCCTTTTAACTGACACAAGGGTGGCTCTTGCAGAGGTCCTGGCAAGCCGCGGGGCCGGCTGGTGCTCCATGCGCCGGCAGCCCTGGCAGGCCTCTGCCGGCAGCTGTCGTGCGGGAAGAGGCAGGTCCCACAGCGACATAACCAGGCCCTGCACTGCGCCTCAGGGCAGAGTCCTCCTGCGCCTTCATGATGGAGGAGGAGTGGGGCCAGCTCATTCATGAGCCTGATGCAGCACCAGCCAACCTGCATGCAGCTGGATCTGTTTGTCTTGGACAAACGCGGGCCAGTGAAGTTACACAGCTGGGCAGCTGAAGTCGGCTGTGGGGCAAGGGCTGAAACTTCAAGTTATCACTCTTTTTACAGCTCTTCTGTTGAAATTTAGTCTGTTATCCCTGATGCACCATCTCCAGAGAGCCACATATTGCTGGTACGTATAGCCTAAATATCCTGTCCTGGTGAAAGGCACTGATGCTGTGGGAAAGCAAGGAGCAGCCTGCAGCTCAGTGCCACCACTCTGCTGTGGGCCCCTGGGCAGGGTAGGAGCAGCGAGGAGCTCGAGGAGCGGCCATCTCTAAGTAGAGGCTCAAAATGATGTGATTGCATAAGTTGTTTCTCTGTTAAGGGCCAAATGCCTGAACAGGAGATGATTTTGTTACAAGCAGAACAGGAAAGGCAGGTGATTTCTCCCGGTGAGGTCAGGACGTTTTGTTTCTCCATAGCTTAACCAAAAGGAGACAGAAGTACTTGCTGAAGAAGCATGCTGCCCCACATATTTGGAAACAGAAATGCAAAACACAGCATTCACTAGGAAACAAAACCAATGTTAATTTAGTAAAAATGGTTTTAAATGTCTTTCTATGAGAGGCTAGAACTACTGACAGTCGTGTACCTTGAAATTACTACTAATCAAATCATGCCCTTTTTTTCCCCAGTAAAATGCTTTGCATCCTGCTGTTTGTCACACTTGTCTTCTTACTCTTGATTATACCTGTTTGAGACTTATGCTTTGACTTCAATAGAACAATGCTCTTGTTTCTTATGGCCACTTAGTACTTTCCTGTGGTGCATGATCATTCTTTCGTTTGTAGGTTGCTCAGATCAGCTTATCTGGTACTGAAATTTGAATAAGAAATGATGACTTGGACATCCTGTTTCATATACAGCCTTGCCCTCCCCTCCCAGCAACGGCAGGAGTATTCATGAAGTGGAAGTAGGACTTGATTGACAACAATGTCTTGGAGAGCAGAGAGGAGGGTGACCACTGAGAAAACTGTGCTAAGACCAATCATCAAACTTACAGTTTAAACCACTACAGTGGGTTTCTACTTCCTGTGCATTTGAAAACTTAGCCTCTGTCAGCAGCTAATTGTGCTACCTACTTCTTTTTTTTATGTGACTCCTCCGTTCGCAGTGGCTGTACTTCCCGTAAGGTGTCTACTGCACTTTTGCGCGTGCAGAATGATAGAGGGCTCCAGAGCAGGTGTCTGCAGGTCACCAGGAGATGCCACAAAGCAGAGCAATGAGAAGAAGTACAACAATATGAACAACAGAAGTAACGAATTAACCTAGAAAACTGGAAAACCATGAACTTGTTATTTGCCTGTGTTTATGGTACAGTCTCTGAAACCACTTCAGACGTATGAAATGTGAAGCTATGTAAAAGAAAAGCTGTAATCTTTGGCTTATCCCAGAAATCTTAATTTCAACAGTAGAATTAGCTTCCATGTATATTCCTTATTTCACTTGTGCTGGGGAGAACTTTAAAAATACGGAAATGGGAATTTTTAAGTTACTTAAGACCAGAGGTACATTTGTAGCTGCTAGCATGCTATCTGGTAATGCATGTGAAGAAGCAGGGGGGAAAATCCTAGCCTTCCAACTGTGGAGTTGCTGAGGCAGGTACCACAGCTGTGGGGGTGTGCTGCCCACCAGCAGCACAGGAGGGGATGCAGCTGCAGAACCTCTGCCTCCTGCTTTACCAGGCTCCTGTTTGCTTCCCCCGGGTGCCTTGGAGAAGAGCCCGGCTCCTTAGTATAGAAAGCTAGAGCACCTTCCTCTTGCCCCTTACCTATAAAATAAATTCAGAGTACTGCTTGCCAGGGTAGCACTGTACTGGTAAGGCAACGAGGAGACTCTCTGTGACCATCTGCTTGGGGGCAGGATTTGCCTCTGTGTTTCTCTTGCTGTCATTTAGCTATAAAACACAGGAAGTAATCTTTTCCTATGTCATAGGGATATAGGCAGCTCAATTAAAGTTTATGAAGCATGAGCTGAGATCCTTGGAGCCAGAGCATTATCGATATGCAAAGCAAGACTTTAAGTTATGCATTACTGCTTATGATACTTTGCATCTTATTTTTTCAAGCAGAATGGTAGTTTGATCAGGAAATAGATCTGATTTTGTGGGAAGGAATATGATTTTGAGGAGGAGGGAAATGTGTTAACTATTAATTATACATTGTAGCTTCCCTAGTGCATCATTTCATCCACATACCAGGAATATGCTACAGAAAACTTGCTTTTCAGAAAACCCAGAAATGGAAGATTTGAATTTTTTCAGGTGAAATGTTTTCTGATTATTTGCCAGCGCTTTCTCATCTCTCTGATTTGAGAGGTCCTGCCAAGTTTCATGAAACCAGTATCTTTAAACTGTCTCCAGACACTCTGATAGATGATTGTAGCTCCATTATTTCAACAGAGATATGTAATTTTGTGTCATCAGAGCACTGGTGCTCTTTATATATGCTCACCATTAAACCAGGAAATCCTTATCTAAGGTCTCTGGTTGCATAGCACTTGTGACATTATTAGGAGCACGTGAAGCATCTCCAGCCTACTCCCATCCCCTAAATTGAATCTGAGTTTTCTGGTTCATACTTTGTACAGATTGTAATGCTAATGCTCTTTTTCTAACTTGATTTGAGCCTCTATCACAGCCCTGAATCAGTTGTGGAGCCGCTGTAGCAATGAATAAGGTAAATTATGTACACGGACTAAATAACAGGGTGATACTCTATGACCTGTCACAGATACTTTCTGCGTTTATATGAACGAAAATACATTAGCAGTGAATAACATCCTGTTATGGAACTCTTAGAAGTGATATAAAACCAGTTTTGTTGGCGTGTCGTAGTAAGAACCAGGATAATGACAGCCTATTTGATAGCACAGCAGATACTGTGGAAAAGTTCAGCATTCTGCTTCAGAACCTGCTGTCGTTTTTCTGAGATAACTAACATCTGCAGCTTGAAAAAAAAACCCAACGCTCCAGTCTGCTTTTGGCTTCCATCAGTAAGTCCTGGTAATGAATACATATTTGCTATTTTGCTTAAATAACAGGCATTTACAAAAATGCAGGACCGTGGTCATAATTATATTATAACTACATTTTTCTACCATCTTTTCTTGGACTCTGTGTCAACAGCCTCCATACAAAACGAGTGGTAAAGGCACTTTGGTTGTAGGCTCAGTGTCGCCACTTCAGCTTTCTGGCTTTTGAGCTAAGATTTAATCACAAAGCACCAGTTGAACTTTGTGGCTATGTACTTAAAAGATGATCAGGCACCTTGAAATCAGTTCAGCCCATGGGCCCAGAGGAGAGAAAAGTCAGGTCTAGAGTGCACACAGATGCACTGAAGCTTTTTCATCCACATGTGGGCAAACTTTTATGCTGAAGCTATATTAAATTGCTGAAGGCAAACAAAGCTACTTTGTTAGGTAGTCTTAAGGTTTATTTTTACCTGATGATGACATTTGCATTGGGAGTGTGGTACAGCAGTAGAAAGCCCATAAGGGCAGCATCAAGGGAACAGAGATTGAAAAGAACAAAAAACCCTGTTCTTTTTAAGTCCTCCATATGTGTAAATGTGAGACCTACTGCTGTGATAAATGAAAGGGTCGTGAGCAAATGCACTAGAGGATGATGAAATAGCATAGGTGTATGAAATACAACACTGACTTTCCAAAGTTTGTTTAAGACCAGTGCAGCCTGCCCAGCCTGGTCTGGCTTTGCCCAGAGTTTATCTAGGGAAAGGGTGCCTGTCACACTGCCCTGAGAGGCTCTGCGGGTCTTGCTGTCTGGTATGGTATTTTCATAATCAGCGGTGTATTAGTAACTACATGCCTCCCTGCCTGCCCTGCCCTGGGGCCGCCAGTCCTGGCTCCTCACTCCTTCCCGTCCTTTCCCACCCTTTCCCACTGCCGTGGGAGATGGAGCAGGTTCTCCTTCTCTCTCTCCGGCCCAGACAGCCTTTTCACAACCAAGTGTGGATCCTGCCATACGGGGGCTATCTGTGGGCTACGGGGAATGTGTGCTAGCTCCACTGTGCTCGCCAGGGCACTTCTGGGGAGAGGTGTGAGAAAAACCAGGGAGCAGCAATGGAGGATCAGCTGCATCTACAGGGCTGCTGTCAAAGTAGCTGAAAAACTTGTTTTAAAAAACAATGTGATTGCACGTAGGAGTAATTTCAGTGGCCTGCACTTCTTTACTCTTATTTTGCGTATTGCGGTATGTGTCAGTGAGCAGAACTTAATAACAGTTCACCCGTATGAACCTCGATGATTACATGCAGCTTCAGCAGAATAACAAAATTAATTTTCTGATGACTTCACAGTAGTTTTGGGGGATAATAAGCTGACCTTTCACATTTATTTTGTACATAAAAACACTACTAATTCATTAAGACAGAGGTCTGCAGATTAATGTTTTAAGTGTTATTGCAGACAACAAATTTTGTTATTCATAAGATTTAAAATGCCGCCTTCTTGAACTTCTTAGTGCACAAAATTTAAAACACAAGTATAAAAGTATGTCTTATAAGATTTGAATATCATAAGCTTCTAAAATTTACGTGCTATGAATAGCAACTACAAATAATGTCAGTGAAAAATACAGATGATGTAAACTGTTGTTTGTTTCTATTCTGCTGACAACTTCATTCATTAATCACTGTTAGTCTATTGCCTCATTTAAAAGTCAGCTACATAGAGGAAACATGCTCACTTTTGGGTCATTCTTTTAATGAATAATTTCACCGGTATATCACCACACAGTGTCACAATATGGTAATCAATAGAAATACTAAAAGGCTAGCTTTTTTAGTAGCTAAACATAACAAATATCCTGAGCAGATCAAAACATCATTTCCACAATAGCTACTGTAGAGCCTTGTCCTAAGATTCAATATTGTTTCTCATTTTCACTATTAAAGAATTGTTGTAGCTTGAGAGAGAAATTTCCACAGATGTGAGTTACATCACTTGTTATAATCAACAGCACATGCCCATCATGGCCTGCTCTGGGATATTTTGGTCCTCAGAGGGGGATTATGGCCAATACCTGTACTATTATCTCAATTGCCTGAATTCTCTGCCACACTCTTTCTTTTAGAAAAAGGTCTAAGTACACAAAAACGTAGTCTGTTTGTAACTCGGATGAAGAAACTATTTGGGAGACTTGACGACAGCGAGTTTCATTTAGCTAGTTTTACTATAAGCAACTAACTCTACATGTGCTTTTTGCATTCAAATTGTTCTTTATTAAGATCTTTCCCTAATAATATGAAAATGTGTTTCTAAAGCCTGTAAGTGGTTTCTATAATAAGATTTTTAATGAGTTGGAATATTAAATTAAGTTTTGTGGAAATGCTTGAGGTGTTGTTATAACTAACTTACAAATCGTATGCCATTAACTTTATCGTAAAGAGTAATTTTAGCTTCTCTTCATGCAACAATATACAGCTCTGAAGTAGTAGCTATCAGCTACTTTGCAGTGCAAATTGTGTTTTGTTGACTATTTAGCAGTAATGTCTGTGGTTGTGATATCTAAGCCCTGCTGCAAGAGACATCCAGCTGTTCAGGCAGCCCAGCGTAGTCTTATACCTTGCTGGTCCTGGACTGCATTTTCAGGCCCTGTGCTCTCTGCTGCATGACACAAATGAGAGTGACCCAGCAGCACTGCAGGCTGGTCTGCTGGAGCCTGGCTGAGCTCAGCTCTCTGTCCAGTGCAAGCTGTGAGATTCATGTTGTCTTTTCTTTGCCTGTAGCTGAGATTCCTTAAAAGTAAGAAACTGTGGAAACGCCCCCCAACATTTGCTGTCTGAATGGCCAGTGCAAGGCAGATGAAGCATGTCTTAGCCTTACGCAGCTCACATGTAAATCAAAATGAATGATGTGATCGCACAGCAAGCAGCAAGTCAGTTTTACAGAAGTATTTTTACATTCTGTAGTTAATACAGAAGTGTCTAACGTTAGATGTATAACTTAGATTGCCCTTTAATTACCATCTACTGGGTGTATAAAAACCTTATGCTCCTAAATTTAAAAAGCAGGGAAAAGCCCTAATCTTGTTTGTGAGTTGCCACTCTCTTTGCTCCTGGCAAAAATGCTATGTGTTACTGCACAATGACTGCATGCCTGGTCATGTAACTAGGACTCCACGTATGTCCTATCATACGATCAAATGTGTCTTTCCCATAATGGGGAATATTTCTTATTACCTGGTGGATGAGGGAATGGGGTGTGCTCCACTGTTTAGATAAGAGGCCAACACTAGATGCGGGGTGAAACAATTTGCTTTGCACCTAATTTGGATGCCAGAAGTTGTCTAAAACAGATGATGTGAGTACCTTTCTTAGAGGTCTTCTAACTCATTTGTAAATCTATGGACACTTTCTGTTTGTTACTTGCACTTCACTTCCCTTCATATACTCTTTATTTGCCTTCTCACTTCGTATTCTTCCATCTGAAGTTTGTTGTACCTCAAAGTGGGAGGCCACTGAAAAATCTCCCAGTGAGTTGGAAGTATAACAGGTTTTGTCTTGATTTTGATTTCGACTCCAAGAAGCTTGAGAAAGTGTGAGAAAAGCCCTGTTCCTCCAAATCCCTTTGCTGTGACAGTGGGCTGGTCAGAATAGCTTACCCTGTCTCAAGTCCTTCATCTACCAAAGAATGGTAATGAACTGTACCTCTTTCAAGCGCTAGGAGAAGAACAGAATAAATAAAAGGATAAATAAAAACAAAGCATTACAATGATCTGTTACATAGATTTAGCACCCAGCATTAGCTGAAGTTCTAACTCTGGGGAAGCAAGGAGTCGTTCGCTATGCAGGCTTGGAAGTGTAATGCTATGTGTCATTCTGGCAAGATCTACATCCTAACCAGAGAAAACAATAGATAGAAATGATGCTTTATGCCACAGGGACCGAATGTCTTTCTCATTCCAAACAGGAAAGGAAATCGAGCATTTTTTATTTATAACATTTGGTTAAGGTATATACATTGCTATTACTGCTCACTTTTAATTAAAAGTTATTAAATGCTGCCAGTAAACTGGCAATGCTGAGGAACACAAAGCTGCTGCTGAATATTCAGCAAGGCTAACTGAAGCTGTCGAGGCACCTACCATTGCAGCAAATGGGCTGCAACATCAAATTTTAATATACAGGGGCAATGCTCTTAAACTGTGGCATAGCTCAGCTGTAGTGCCTCTCTTCATGAGATTGATGAGGATTCTGCTGTGCCTGCCACACTCCAGTGCAGAGCACTGGAGGGCATTCAGCATGTTGAGAAAGGTCAAAACAAGACTACATCAGCTTCTGAACCTAAAAACTCTGAACTCTTTGCTAACTATTAGGATGAACGAAGAAAAGCTGTGTTTTGATGTGTGACATCCCAAAGAATTGCTTGAGGCAGACGAGAAAGTTACTGCTACTTAAAGGAAGGAGCAGTTGGCTACAAGCTACATCTCTCAAAGCAAGTACCACAGCACAGCTCCAGCAAGCTGCCGTTTCAAACAAAAACTATGTCCTCAGCGAGCTGGCTGGAGGTTTGGTAATGAATTGCTTATCTCAACAGTCATTAAAATTTTTCCATCCTTTAATTTGGTTAAAGGGAATAAAGCTCACTGTTCATTTTTAGGTACTATGGAAGCCGGAATAAACAGTGTTTAACGAAATACACCATGGCCTGACATATGCTACCAGTGAATCACACTTTCTACATTTTAAAAGCTTGTAATATGCATTGTCCCAGCTTGTTGAGAGGTATGAGACTCTCTCCTGGCAGAACATCAAAATAAACCTAAAATAAAGATGTCTTGATATGCAAAACCTCGGCCACAGAGCAGTGGCAGCAGCAGTAGGGAAGGCAGGGTCTCCCAGGCCTGGGCTGGGTCATACCCAGCTGCGGGGAGGTTCTCCACTGATTGGGGAGCAATCAGATACTAATTAAGCAGCTTGTTTACTCTTAGCCAGGGAACCTCTCTTCCCCATGGAGGTTCGGACTGAGTGTCACCACAGCTGGGCCCCAGTCTCGCCTGTATGACCACTTGCTGGATGAGCCACTTTAGCTCTCCGTGCCTGACTGTTTTTTTCCCATGCCAAGGGCTTTGGAAGTACCCCTCCTCGACCGTGAGCCTGGACTGTGCCCAGTACTGTCCCTGCAGCTTCAGCTGCTGTCTCTAATGCAAAGATGGGTAATACACACTCTTGACCTCTGCTTATTAGTAAATATTTTAATTTTTTGCAGGTCACTAACTGCCCTGTTTGACAAAATATTTCTCTTGTCTTTCTTTCTCACATAAAAATGGTATTGTAGACCCTGGTTTCTAAAATCTACATATACATGTAATACATTATCAGCACTGATGTGATTAAAAATATGTAGAAAAAAGGCAAAATAAATGTTTTTACATTTGCTTATGTCCTCATCCATGCACAATCATTCTGGTAACTCTGATACAGTATTTATACAAGCTATTTTCTTCTTTTTATATCACATTAAATGAAGGGTGCTTAGAGAAAAAGATAGACTTGTGCTGGTCTTGGAGGAAGGTGGTGCACAACAAGCCAGAGATCGACGCTCTTAATGTCATGCTGCTATTGATGATGTACTTCAGTACTGCTTCTTTCTTTATAAGGACGTAGGCTGGGGCAAGGCAGTAATGTGAAAGACTGCCACAGAGTGTGACTCAGGGGATAAGTATGTAACTAAAAGCTTGCTGCATCACAGCTACGGTCAGCATTACACCCTCCAAGAATTTCTTCTGGCTGCTTTACCAGGTTGAGAAAGAAAAATACTGTGGAAAATTTTTGTCCCCAGCTTTCCCTCTCATCTGATCAGAAGTCCCATTGCATAAATGTAACTGTTTCACAGAGGGGCTTCTGTAGTTGCTTTCCTTCTTGGTCTTTTCAGGAGTGCCATTTTATAGTTTTTGTTAAAATTTTAATGAAGGGTGAATTGATAGAGCGTATAATGTTTTTCAGTTACAAGTCATGTTAGAATTTTTGCTAGTCTAAATACATTTAAATTAAATAAAAACCTAGACATAAATGCAGCTCTTGCTGTCTTCAAACTACATTTACTTTTGTGACATTTAATAAAGGTCCTATGTATCCAGAAATAAGAACAACTCAAATTCTGCAGTCAGATCTGTGGAGTTGGTGCTGTGCTTCTGGAAATTGTACACCATTTTCAGCTTAATTAAAGTCTGCATGCTTTTATTAATAAGCTATGACAATTGCAAATGTAGAGAAGAAAACAGAATATAGTTCTTTTCCAACACTCTCCTCTCTCCTTTCTGCATGTTCTGCTGTCTGCATGGCTCATGCAGGTCATCCAAAGGTACTTCTTGCATCACCATCACCTAAACTGTGCTGCTCACCTTTCAACACCTAGGGAAATGGAGAGTGGGCATTGTAAAAGGGTTCCAGTATCCTGGATTTATGGATCATTACAGCTACGGAGATAGAATGGTGTGATTTTAGCCACTAACCTTGAAATCTTGCTCTTAACTGAAGCCATGTTAAAGTAAAAGTGAAGTATTTCTTTACAAAATCTGAAATAGACCAAGTTGCAACGGCAAAGACAGAAGGAGAAGTATATTTTTTCTGAAAATCAAATTAAATAGCTTGTCCTTCTAATCCTCTCTTCTCTATATACAGCTGATAGTCTGTGGGTGGCTAACGAACCCATGCTGTAAGGAAATGCCCTCCCTTAGTCCCCAGGCCGCAGGACGGCAGAAAGCCACCAGCTGAGACTCCCACCAGCTGCCTCCTTCTTCTTCCCTCTTCCACGTCTCGTGGATTGCTCAGCGGGTCATTCAAAATCAAGTCTTCTCTCCTCTCTGCTTTGCCTCATGTATTATTGATTCTTAGCTAATTTAGGAGGCAATTTCAAAGTTCTCCTTCTGGATGATTAAGGGTCTCTACTTTTTCGGAGATGCTTATTTCCCTTTGGTAGACTTGGCGCCAAAATCCCCTGTACTTTTATGAGACTATTTAACAATTATTGACTGTGGAGAAGATATATACTTTCTTGGTAAGACAGTGTCTTAATCTGTACTGAATCTACACGTGTCTTGCTTTATATAAGCCTGTAATGGAGATTAATGCTTTTGGCTTATTATTGGCTCTTGATAAGACACTACGCATGAGAGTAATCAACGACTTTAGGATGATAATAGATTTGGGGTGTCTGACTTCATGTCCTGCCTTTTAGAGATGCTCTTATAGTCTCTAAAACAGTTAAAAAATCTTGATATTTGTATCACTAAGCTGATGTTTCAGCCTCAGTTTAGTAAGGCAGCTCACAAACCTCAGACAGCTAATACATCAGGCTGTCTGTACCTCCAGGAGTGAAATGGTTTAAAAATTATCTTTATGACCATAACATCTGGGATCACTATATTTTCCATTCAAAGCTGAGCATATAGAGTGTAATACCACCACAGAGGAAGGAGCCTGTAGCCAATCAGAATCTCGGCATACTGGAATTCAATCTGGCAAGGGATGTCAAGGACAACAAGAAAAGTTTCTTCAAGGACATCAGCAGCAAACAGAAGACTAGGAATAATGTGGGGCCGCTGCTGAATGAGGTGGGTGTCCTGGTGACAGAGGATGCAGAGAAGGCAGAGTTACTCAATGCCTTCTTTGCTTCAGTCTTTAGTGCTAAGGCCAGCCCTCAGGAATCCCAGGGCCTGGAGGTAACAGGGGAAGCCTGCAGAAAGGATGACCTTCCCTTGGTCGAGTAGGACTGCGTGAGGGATCGCTTAAGCAATCTGGATGCCCACAAATCCATGGGCCCCGATGGAATGCACCCACAAGTGCTGAGGGAGCTGGCGGATGTCACTGCTGAGCCACTCTCCATCATCTTTGAAAGTTCCTGGAGGACAGGAGAGGTGCCCAAGGACTGCAGAAA